>Ga0307488_10001702_pt1 | contig 18434 bp, 15 predicted proteins | sample SB02metaG_FD_202248 | JGI IMG/M metagenome (GOLD analysis project Ga0307488, IMG submission 202248) | Sea-ice brine microbial communities from Beaufort Sea near Barrow, Alaska, United States - SB 0.2 | ecosystem: Environmental > Aquatic > Marine > Coastal | place: USA: Alaska | collected... | reverse complement strand
ACCGGTAAAGCGGCAGATACAGCGAGCTTCCTCAGCGACGAAGCGAATAAAATGCAAAAAACCGTCCAGGCCCTTGAAGAGCAAATAGCCGATTTTAAACTTGAGTTTGGTGACAGCCTGCCGGAGCTACTGCAATTTAATCTCTCGATGATCACCAATCTCGAAGAGAAAATTAGAGCTCATCAATCCGAAGCCATCCGGCTCAATGACCAAGTGCATTACCTAAGCCTCGAGCTGGCGAGCATGGACCCCTACGTGGCCAGTAACGACGGAGTCACTACTCTCAGCAGTCAGGTTCGATTAGCCCAGTTACAGGGCGAATTAAACAGCCTCGAGAACAAGTATTCAGAGTCACACCCAGATATAAAGCGTTTGACTCGGGAGATTGACGGGTTAAAAAAAGAGGTCGCTGCCGACTCTCTATTTCAGCCTGAGCAAGACATGAGTGAAATTTCTAACCCACTCTATCGACAGATAAAAATCAAAATCGATGTCACCGAAAAAGAACTGGCGCGAACCAACTTGGATCGCGTCAAAATGCAGACTGAAGTAAAGCAATATCACGCCCGAGTTTCGCGTACCCACGAAGTGCAGCGTAGTTACGACGATATGACCCGGGACTACGAAAGTACCAAGCGTAAATATCAGGAACTGCGTGCTAAACAGTTCGAAGCCGATGTGGCACAAACACTTGAGTCAGAAAACAAAGCTGAGAGTTTTACCCTGATTGAGCCGCCACTGCGACCCACGGAATCAGTCAAACCAAACCGCCCCAAGCTGATGATGATGGGCCTTTTCCTCTCCGGTGCCGTTTCGCTCGGGCTAGTGCTACTTGCAGAAATACTTGATCCATCAATCAGAAGCATAAAAGATATCACTCGTATCACCGGTGCGGAACCCTTAGCTCTTATACCTCTAATGCTGAGTGATAACGATTACAGCAAGAAAGGCCGTTCACGTAAGCGGCTGATTATATTCGCGGGCCTGCTGATATTAGTCATGTTCGGTATCGTCCATTATTTTGTGCTTAGCCTAGATATAGTCTGGTTCAAAATCTTAGCCAAAATTAACATGTTGTAGGTCACCTTATGTCACGCATTCATCGAGCACTGGAAAAAGCCAGAGAGAAACGTCAAGAGCATAAGCTTAGTGTTGGCAAAGGCTCGCCTCTCGAAAAAATTGTCTACACCGATAGCCAAGTGGTACCAATTTGCCATAAAGAACTAGAAAAAAACCGCGTGGTATCCCGGTCCGCTCATGACCCTAGGTCTCAGCTTTTCAGAACCTTACGCACTACCATTCTCAAGAAGATGCGCAGTCACGACTGGCGCAGTATCGGCATCATCTCGCCATCCCCAGGAGAGGGCAAGTCACTTGTCGCCAGCAACCTCGCAGCTGCCATTGCAATGGAAGTCAATTACACCGCGTTGCTGGTAGATATGGATCTGCGCCACCCGGGAATCAGTAATTATTTTGCCGTCGAACCAAAGCTGGGTTTAAGTGACTACCTGCAAGGGGACGCAGAAATTGGTGATCTGTTGGTTAACCCTGGTGTCGACCGCTTGTTACTGCTCCCGGGTCGCGGCAGCCTCGACAACTCATCAGAACTGATCTCCAGCCCACGCATGGTGTCGCTATTCAATGAACTCACGCAACGCTACAAATCACGGATTGTTATCTATGACATGCCCGCGATTTTGCCCCGTGACGATGTATTGACCGCACTCAACCATGTCGACTGCTTTTTGATGGTTATCGAAGAAGGATGCAACTCAGAGGTCGATATTCGCAAAGCCATGCAGTCGATGCAGAACGCCAATATTATCGGCACGGTAGTGAATAAATCACAAACAGTCGAATCCGGATATATGCCATCTCAGGCGTAGAGCACCGCAGCTATTCAGGGATTGAATAAAATATGTACAAAGAGTTCTTTAACCTAAAAGAAAAGCCATTTAGTTTGAACCCAGACCCGGACTTTCTTTTTCTGAGTAAAAATCATATCCGCGCGCAAACCATGCTTGAGTATGGCTTCCACAGTCAGGCCGGCTTTACCGTTATCACCGGGGATATAGGCGCAGGAAAGACCACCTTGGTTAACTACCTGCTAGCCCAAGAGGGAGAAGAGGTTGTAATCGGTGTAATCAATAACACCCACGCCTCATTTGGCAATCTTATGTCCTGGATCCTGGACGCATTTGACCTCGAAGAGCCAAGCCTCGAGGGCGCCAAAAAATTACGTAAATTCACCGAATTTATTATGGATCAGTATGCAGAAGGCAAGCGTGTTCTTTTGGTAATTGACGAGGCTCAAAACCTTTCAGAAGAAACTCTAGAAGAGCTTCGCTTAATATCTAATATCAATATCGCCAGCGACGTATTTCTCCAGTTGATACTTATTGGCCAGCCAGAGCTAATAGAAAAGCTCAATGACCCTCGCCTAACCCAATTTGCCCAGCGCATCGGTGTCGACTTCCATCTGCGGCCCATGGATTATGTTGATACCGGTAAATATATATTCCATCGGTTGAAGGTTGCTGGCAGTACCAAATCAATCTTTACCAGTGACGCGATTGCCGCCATATTTTGTTTCTCAGAGGGAGTCCCCAGGCGCATTAACACGCTCTGTGATATGGCCCTGGTATATGCATTTGCTGATGAGCGTAAGAGTATTAATGCTAATTTGATTATCGACATCGTTAAGGATCGTAATACATCTGCCGTAATTAGGCCTACCACCATGCAAGCCAAAGAAGTAAAAGACGTTGCTAAATGGCTGGAGGAGGCGAAAGGCGTCAAAATTTCCGAGATCCTCCCAGAATTAGCTACTGCTAGTTCATAACAGTCGGACGTTGCTATGGAAGCTCATAAAAAGACAGTCGCGATAGGTATTTTCGCGCACAATGAAATGGACAATATTGTTACGACTCTTGAGAGCCTTGCTCAGCAGGACGTGTTCTCGCTCGGGATATTCCCCGACTACCATACTACAGTGTCTGTATTAGCTAACGGCTGTACTGATGAAACCGCAAATATAGCTGAGGCTTACCTAAGCCAAGTACCAGCATTGAATGGCAATATTGTAGTGATTGATAAGCCCGGTAAAAGCAATGCATGGAACGAATTTATCCATAGCAGTGAGTCAGAGTTCGTCGACTATTTTGTATGTATGGATTCAGACATTACATTTGGTAGCGGCAACGTGATATCTAGGCTAATTGACCGCCTAAGCGCCTCTGAAGAAGCCTACTTAGCAGTCGATATAGCCGAAAAAGACACCTTACTGAAATCCAGTAAAACAATATCGGAAAAAATCTCTCTTATTTTTTCCCGCATGATGAAACAGGGAAGCACCGCAGTTGCCGGATCGCTTTACTGTGCTAAGGGAGAACGACTTAGAAAAATATATATGCCTGAAGGGCTGCCTGTAGAAGACGGGTTTTTACGAGCCATGATAGTAACTGATTTATTTACCAAGAAAGACAATAACAAGCGAATTCTGGTGGTAGATGATGCCTGCCACTACTTCACACCTGACGCTTCAATAAGGTCTCTCTTGAAACATGAGGAACGTTTGCTAATCGGAACCTTTATCAACTCTGTTATCTATGGCTACCTTTGGGAGACAGTAGCTCATACTCAGATAGATGCCGGATCTTTGGTCGCTAGAAATAATAATGAACGACCTAATTGGGTGGAAGAGTTGATTGTAAACTATAGAGAAAAACATGATCCATTAATACCAAAGCACTTTTACTACAAATATTGGAGTCGCTGGAAAACCTTCGGGCCGTCCAAAAAAATCCTGTCTTTTACTCTTGTAAGCATAGCTTCAATAGTTAAGTTCTGCCTAATTAAGAAAATAGAAAAACGCCTTTCTCGTGAGTCAGGATTGGGATTTTGGTAATGTTTTATATTATATTTGAGGTAAGAGAAGATGCCTAATAACGTTGCTTATCTGGCTCTACTAATGTGGCCGTTGGTTGCGATTTGGCTTTACAAAAAGAAAGAGGTGATTCCGGCAACTTTCTGGACTATTGTCGGAGGGTATCTCTTATTACCAGTTGGAGTTCAATTTGACTTTCCATTGATACCTGCGCTGAATAAGGAAACCATTCCAGCAGTAATGGTACTTTTGTGCTGCAGATATTCGACTGGCCTAAAAATAAAATTACTGCCACCAAAAGGAATTGAGCGTAACCTAATATTATTATTCTTCGCTGGATCAGTGGGGATGGTCCTTACTAATGGAGACGTTGTTGATGAGCCAACCCGTTTTATTCAAGCTCTGAGCTATCGCGACACCGTGTCGGTGATTCTTTCGCAGGGCTTGTTATTGCTTCCTTTTACTATAGCCATTCAGCTAATTAGGAGCTATGACGACCAAGTAGAGTTATTTAAATTAATAGTCTTAGCAGGTCTTCTGTATTCGATACTAATTGTTTTTGAAATACGAATGAGCCCACAGTTACATAAATGGATCTATGGATTCTTTCCTCATACATGGGCTCAGCAATTACGCTATGGAGGCTTTAGGCCCGTAGTTTTTTTAGGGCACGGATTATGGGTTTCAATTTTTTTAGTGGCTGTACTTGGAGCGTCACTAATTCTCTCTAACCTTAAAGTATCGGTAACAAAAAGGTTCAATAGTCTTATAGTCACCTACTTAGTCCTGTTACTTTATTTTTCAAAAGGATTCGGCGCAATGATATTAGGTTCCATCTTTCTGATTGTTACTAAAGTTATTGGCAGGATGTCACAGAGAATCGCTATTTCAATTGCTACATTGGCGATACTCTATCCGCTATTATGTATTGTGGATATATTCCCACATCAATATCTGATCGATTTAGTGGAGCCGGTTAATATGAGGCAGGCGGGCTCATTGCAGTACCGATTCAATCAAGAAGCACTCCTATTAGAACGGGCTACCGAAAAGTATATTTTTGGTTGGGGTGGGTGGGATCGTTATAAGTTACCGAATTCCGTTACTGATGGCTACTGGATTATCGTATTTGGAAAATATGGCTTAATCGGTTTTATTTCTATATTCGGCCTGATGTTCACAAGTATATGGAAAGTAGCCATTATTAGGATAGGGCTGGTCAATAAGATAGAGTATAAATTATTGGGTACGCATTCATTATTACTGTCCCTCTTAATGCTTGATCAATTACCAAACGCGTCTATTAATCCATTATTTTGGTTTATGTTTGGTGCATTAGTCGGAAGAACTAGAGAAATTAACTTTAAAGGAATGTCAACGAATTTAGAGGAAAAAAATAGTGTGAGTCCGAATATTTTAAAAGAAATTAAGATGTTGCCAAAACAGCCCGGCAAGAAGAAAGTGGTCGGAGGTTAATTGAGAATAACATTTCTTCTTCCCTATGCCGGAATGGCCGGGGGTATCAAGGTCGTTGCCATTTATGCTGCCATACTAAGTAGTAGGGGACATGATGTTCACGTTATTTCTATAAAAAAACCAAAAAAGATATTTGATAGGCTGGTTAAATCGAAATATTTTTGTGGAACGGGTGCTTTTTGGTATGACAGTCAGGGGCCATCACATCTCTCTTCTGATAATGGAATCCAATGGTCGATACTTAATCATAAAGGGCCTATAACCGATGACGATATAGGTGATTGTGATGTAATTATTGCGACTTGGTGGAAGACTGCAGAATGGTTGAATAGACTGGCTCGAAAAGATGTAAGTAAATTTTATTTCTGCCAAGGTTATGAGACTCACCATATAGAAAGTCGAGCCCGTGTAGAGGCTACCTATCATTTTCCTCTATTAAAAATTTGCGTCTCAAATTGGGTGCGTGAGAGCATTCGGAACCTAACAGGTCAAAAAAATCAATTAGTTTTGCCAAATGGAGTTGATGCCGCCCAGTTTTATGCTCCGTCACGGGTAAAATCAGATGTTCCAGTATTTGGCTTTTTGTATAGTTCATCGCATTGGAAGGGGACTGATGTAGTAATTCAGGCATTACAATTAGCTAAACAGGTAAATCCGGCTATTACTGCAGTTTGTTTTGGCACTCTTAATCCATATGGCCGGTCTGATTTTCCTTCTTGGATAGAGATTCACCAAAATCCCAATCAAGATTATATCCGCGACATTTATGGTAGATGTGATGGGTGGTTGTTCGGAAGCCGGGCCGAGGGGTTTGGTTTGCCGATACTTGAGGCAATGGCGTGTCGAACTCCAGTTATAGCGACACCAGCAGGGGCGGCCGGTGAATTGATCGTTGAAAACAATAATGGTTTCCTAGTTGAGCATGAGAACTCTGAGGCGATGGCGGCGAAGATTCTACAGATCGTAGATATGAGTAATGGAGATTGGATAAGGATGTCGGAATCAGCTTATGTTACAGCCACAAGAAATGATTGGGGTGACTCAGGATCGAAGCTTGAGGAGATATTGTCTGGGTCATTAACTGCAAAGGTACTGAGATAGTCCATGACGGGCTCTTATTTCATAATAGTAACTAAGGAAGTGTTTTATGAGTGACGAGTTTTTAGCGTGCGGACTTTCGGTGACGAGTATCTTGCTCCCTTCTGCGAGAGTTCTACACACTTGATTGCGGGTGATCTGAAACTGAAAGCGATGAAGGGTTCTATGTGGACTATTCTTGGATACGGCGGATCTCAAGGATTAAGGTTAGTCTCAAATCTAATACTTACGAGAATTCTTTTTCCCGAGGATTTTGGAGTAATGGCTTTGGTGACTGTAGTTCTCCAAGGTATAACCCTTTTCTCTGATATTGGTATCGGCCCCTCGATTATACAAAGTAGCAGAGGCAACGACGTACATTTTCTTAATACAGCATGGACTATTCAGGTCGCCCGGGGCTTTATTTTATTCTTAGTGACATGCGCTTTGGCATGGCCATTGGCTAGCTTTTACAATCAGGCCGTATTGGCGCCACTTTTATCGGTGTCCGGTTTGACAGCAATTATTTCGGGCTTTAACCCTACGAAACTATGGACCGCAAATAGAGAACTCAGTCTCGGTCGAATCACACTCGTTGATTTCGTGAGTCAAGGGCTTGGACTCGCCATTCTGATTCCTTTGGCGTGGTGGACTCAAAGTATATGGGCCTTAGTCATCGGGGGGCTGATAACGGCGCTTCTCAAATTGGCGTTTGCACACTGGTTCGTTGAAGGGAACGGTAATAAATTTCATTGGGAAAAATCGTCGGTTATTGACCTCTTTAGTTTTGGGCGCTGGATATTTATAGGGACGGTAGCTAGTTATCTTGGTGGTCAGGGACTTCGCTTATTTCAAGGCGCTTTAGTACCAATCAGCACTCTTGGCCTAGTTTCGATCGCTTCATTGCTGGCATGGTCAATGGGACAGCTAACGGGTGCGCTCTCTAGTCGAGTTATGTTCCCTGTATTATCGCAAGTGTCTAGAGAAACGCCGGAATTATTTCGAACGCGATTTCTATCGTATAAGCTCCGGTTAGTTGTCTTGACTCAGCCTGTGTTTTTTACCTTGATTATTTTTGGCTCCGACATAATTAACATGTTATATGATGAACGTTATAAAGATTCTGGAATCTATTTGTCTCTGCTAGCATGGGGAGGCTCAATGAACGCTTTACGTATGCTATATAGCTCTGCGTTTCTTTCTCTAGGCCGGAGCCGGGATCATATGCTAATTCAAGTCACGGGAGCGGTAGTTCGGCCGCTAGCAATTTGGTTCGGATATGACATGGGAGAGGAGGTCGGAATGCTGCTAGCGCTAAGTTTGTCAGGCTTATTTATTTACCCTCTCGAGATATTTCTATCAGTTCGTCAGGGGATATATACACCAATGCTAGATGTCATAGTGTTGGGTACCGGAATAATTGTGGCTTCAATAGTATTTAACATTAGTATTATTAATTTTATTTAGTGGCGTTATTAGCCCAGATAAATCGACCATAAAAAGGAATTTGTAATGAGTCTAGTCAGTGTCGTGATCCCTGCCCGAGATGCAGAGCTAACAATTGGGCGTGCGATTGCTTCGGTTTTATCAATGTCCCAAGTGTTAGAAGTGATCATCGTTGATGATGGATCACTTGATAGAACTAGGGAGATAGCTCTAGGTTTTAGCGACCCGAGAGTTAGAGTTATTGAGGGTCCGGAAAGGGGTATTGCGGCATCACTAAATACTGGGTTTCTAGCGTCAATGGGTGAGTTTATAGCCCGCTGTGACGCAGATGATTGGTACGAACCAAATAGGCTTGGATGGCAAATTGAGGCGTTCAAAAAATATCCGGGTACCGTAGCTGTTAGCGGTGGATTTTCTACGGTCGACTGTGAGGGGCGATTTATCGCCGATTTGGCAACTCACGGTGATGTATGCGATGTGTCCGCTAGGCTTCTTTCTGGGGAAGCCATTACTACTTTCTGCAGTTGGTTGGTTCGACGTAATGTCATTGAGTTAACTGGAGGTGCGAGAGAATGGTTTGCCACTTCATCAGATGTAGATTTACAATTTCGCATTGCACAGTATGGGGCTGTAATGCATTTTCCTCGGAAAGCGTACTGGTATCGTTTACATGACGGCTCCATTACACATACTCAGAATCATGTTAAACGTCATTTCTTTGAAAAATGTGCCACTGATTTCGCTATACAGAGGAAATTCCATGGGCGTGATAATCTTGAACTCAACATTCCACCTAAGGTACCTGCTGGTGAGGCGGTGCCCTCTACCGCTTATATTCAAATAGCGGGTCAATTGACTGGCCAGGCATGGCGGCAGCATGCTCTAGGGCATCCTTTTAGGGGTGCGATGCTGATTTGTAAAGCGTTAACTTATGACCCTAAAGGAGTATTTCGGTATTTTCGGCAGTTAATTCTAATCCTGATCAGGTAAGCCACTGAATAAACGTGGTAAAAGCAAACTCCATTTTGGATATTCTTTAAAGTAGATGCCACGTGCCAAATGTGAGGCGCGTCAAATGTTGAGGATCATTAATCAAATCTACCTCACGCATCTGTGGTGACCTACCAGACAGCCCAAACTGAAGTGTTAATATCTCTGCATTATTTGATTCGGAGTAGTTATTCATGCTGACCTGTAAGAATTTTGTATACGTATTCATCTTGATTACTGTAACTGCCTGTAAGACAAGTCCAACTAACGATGGGGCGACCATTAGTGAAGCACCCCTCGCAGTTACAGCAAATAGCCAATCAACTATTAGTGACACTTCAGTGTCGCAAACCTCAGAAGTGCAACAATCGGTTGTAAGTTCAGCGGGTACTGGTAGTGGCTTAGATGCGGATATAACTACATATAAAGTTATGCCTGGCGATTTTAATCTCTACCCGCGGGAAACCAATGGCTGGGACGAGAGTGGTTGGTCCATTATTACCCCATCCGAGGATTCGAGGCTTATATATGTCAGCTTTTCCTCCGGGGACGACGAAACGGCTGAGTTCTATTTACCTAGAGATTTGAATGATGTTAAGAACCCAGGGCCAATCAAGCCTTTTAAAACTATCGAAGCGGCTAATGTGCACGCTAGGGGCGGTTTCCCTGATTGGATCCTGTTACGGCAGGGCGATGCTTGGGAGGTGCATGATCTAATTCATGTAAAGACAGGTCGCTCTGTAACTGAACGTTTGGTGGTGACGTCTTATGGTCAGAGCGGTGAGCGTCCGATAATTAAGAGCGACGCTATTGAGGCGTTTAGGATCTGGAGTAATAGATATTACATAGCGATTACCGGAATAGCATTCTACGCCTACAAGCGCGATCCAAACTCTCCTGATTTTGCGGGTTGGGGGAAAACGACTGACTCGAATGGTGTACGGTTTTACTCTCCCGAAGGGACAACTATGGGTACGGTGTTATTGGAAGACAATGATTTTAACTATTTCAGTAAGGGTATTAGTATCACTGGTGGCGGTGATGTCATTGATACAGTTATTAGAAGAAATATCATCCGTAATTCATATAGCGAGCTAGCACACTCTCAAGGTATATATGCTGCTTATGCATCTGTTCTTTTAGAAGAAAATATTTTCGATCATAATGGTTGGTATAAAAATCAGATTGGAACGGGTAATGGAAAGTCGGAAGGTCAGGCGACAATGTTCAACCATAATACCTATTTTTCAGAGTCATTTAATACCATTTTCAGGAAAAACATTTTTTTGAGATCGTCAAGTATACAAAATAAATGGGCTGCTAATTCAGACAAAATTACGGGGGTAGACACAGTCCGGTCTAAAAACTTATTAATGGAAGATAATTTGTATGTAGGAGGTGAGATTGCGATTAGCGCAGGCGGTAACAGGGATCATGGCACAGGCTTTCGATGGAAAAATGTAAATATTGTAAATAATGTAATGTTAGCGATTGGTAGAGATCAGCCTACCAACAGAGCATTGGGCTGGTATATAGATAGTTCAGATTGGCAGGGAGGTAATATATGCGGTAACTATTTATTACACAATGATAACCCGGTAGTGACCAATTTAACCGGTATTGAATTGGATGGTCATAGTTCCAATATAAAGGTATCCGACAACCTTATTCATGGTCTAATTAAGACGCAGGCTGGGGATGCCTTTGGGGCAATAACTATAGACAGCGCCCCTAAAAGTAATATTAGTGTAACTAACAATCGATTACAGTTGGCCGGAAGCCAAATGCGGGTTTTGGTTTCTGAACAGATTTCGGAAGTCGAATTCTCTGATAACAGCTATTATTCATCAGTAGACAGTAGTCTATGGTTTCGTTCGGGTGGTGTTGATTATGATCTAGCCGATTGGGCACTTGTGGCTGGCGACGGTAGCTCAGTAGCCAATGAACAGGTCTTTCTAAATCCGCAGCGTAATTTTGAATCGTATTTGTCTTCGATTGGACTAAACGATAATATTGATAGCTTTATGGAAGCTATAGTTAGCCAGAATAAGAGTACTTGGGGGCAGGAGCTTACTGCAAAGGCCATTATTGCTTATATTCGTAACGGGTATGGCGGTTCAGTATGCTCTGAAAAAGGCATTGAACTTTTGTCTAATGGGCGCTAAATGGACGCCGATATTTAATTTCAAATGTACTTTCGTAACACCCGGCGAGCTAACTACACGCAATATTTGGCCGCCTGATGAGGGATATAATAGACAGCCATGGTCGCCTCATTGGCTAATGTTTAGGGAAAAGGTATTCGTCATCTACTCAGGGTTCTGAACTAAGCGTAGGATACTATGTCACATGCTTTGTCTGCTGATTCAGGAGAATATGATGTGCTAACGTATTGTACTTTTGGTCATCTATTGAAGGCGAAGAAACCATAGTTCAGAAATTCTTGGAAGCCCCTTCTTTTTCGGCTGCGATAGATATTGTGATGCGTTAGCAATTAGTTGGGTTAGTCATCTAATGTAATTTGAGTACCAACAAGATGGTTTATCCTTCTTTGAAATGTGATCTCAAAGTTGTTTTTTATTGCTATGTTAATGCTATTTAAAGATTTCTCCGATATAAGGTGGCGCTGTTTACTAATGCGTTCTATTAACCCAGCTATTTTCGTTATGTCGTTTATCGGTGCTGACCAACCGACATCGTTTTTAGATAGAATGCCAGCGAATGCCTCGTTTGCATATCCTACGATGGGTACCCCACAAGCTAAGGTTTCGAGATACGTACATGATGGGTCTCCCTGTTTGTGAAGACATATAAATAGGTCCGTATGTGCCTTTAGTGCTGGCAATAGAGCTGAGTGGAAATCGACCGAACCCTTGAGTATAACCTTCTCAGTTAGGTTCTTCTCATTAATTTGTTTCTTCATATATGTTGTCAAGTCACCAGTTCCGTATATAGACAACACAAATTCTACTCCGATTCTCTCTAGTAATTCTGCCACTTTAACGAGATCATTGGCGCCCTTTATTTTTATTAAACGACCAGAGAATGCAAGCCTGAGTGGTCTTTTTAGCTGTAAATACTCAAGTCTTTGATTAAGTTCAATCTGTGTGATGATCTCTGTGGATTTGACGCGGTTATCAAAGTAGAGGAGATTTTCCTTAGTGTCAGAGGCATATTTTTTAAATGAAGGTACTCCATTACCTTGTATCCCATCGGCTAGTAAAAAGGCCTTTAGCCGTCGTTTTTCTTGCTGAACAGCCGAAAAGGAACGCTTTAGGCGGTGTAGGAACGTTGGTGCATTAAGAGCTACAATTTGAAGCCGAGTTTTTAAGGTGTATTCAATAATATAAATACAACGAATTTCATCTCCTTGGCACAATGAACTGATATGAAGCAATTCATGGTTGTCTCCAGATGCTAGAATAGTATTTGACCCAGCTAAGTGTGTTGTCGATATCTCTTTGCAGCTGTCAACTATCTTTAGTCCAAAAGGCAGATCCTTTTCGTTAATCTTTATGAGTCCAAAATCTGGTATGTCTTGGCGGCTTTTCCTCATGACGCATCTAATATGGCCAGGCCAAAGACTGGTATATTGCAATAAGCCATCATAGAATTTTCTGTCGAAAACTAGTTCGTTCGATTCAATCCATACGGGTACAGAGGGTAATATAGTAAGTATCATATAAATCGATTCAATTTCGCATCATAAGAGTAATTTTTTTACTACACTTTCATTTCACTAGCTCAAAAATATTTCTAATGAATGTAAGTATTGTAATAGTTAATTTCCGAACGCCGCAGCTAACCATTGAGTGTCTGAATACATTAGGGAACAGCGGTATTGTTGATTTCAATACTTTTATAGTAGACAATAATTCCGGTGATGGCTCGCTAAAAATGTTGGATTCATGGATAAGGGAGTCAAAATATGTCGGTAACAATAACCTGGTAGTGAACAACTGTAACAATGGGTTCTCTGGAGGCAATAACATTGGTATCAAGCAATCCAACGCCGATTTTATTCTATTGCTCAATAGCGACACCATCGTCCGCCCCGGTGCTATTAAGCTTCTTGTACAAACCTTGACCGACAACCCCAGTATAGGCATTGTTAGTCCTCGTCTTGAATGGCCTGATGAGCGGCCTCAAGAAAGCTGTTTCCGGTTTCATCGCCCTATTAATGAACTACTTCGGTCAGCCTGTACTGGGCCAATTACTCGGCTATTCAAGCGCTATGAAGTACCTATCTCCGTAGCTGAGAACCTTTCCTATCCTGAGTGGACGAGTTTTGCCTGTGTGCTTATTCGTCGTCAGGTGTTTGAAGATATAGGCCTTCTAGATGAAGAGTTCTTTATGTATTTTGAAGACGTGGATTTTTGTAAGCGTGCACGGGAGGCTGGCTGGAATATTATTCATAATCCAGAAGCCCATGTGGTGCATCTACGTGGGGGCAGTTCTCCGGTTAAGAGTCAGGCTGAGAAGAAGAGGCGTTTGCCACGGTATTTTTATGAGTCTCGAACGAGGTATTACTTTAAACATTTTGGTCTTAGCGGTTTGTTTGCGGCCAATATGTTCTGGCATTTGGGCTGGCTGATCGCGATGGTCAGAAAGTTTACTAGCCGTCGCTATCAGCCCAATATTTGTGAAAAGCAGTGGCGTGATATTTGGACTAACTTCTGCAATCCAACCGCTCCTTACGTTCATCCGGACAATTATTAATGAGTAATTCTGGACGGTTACCAGACTTTTTTATTATCGGTGCAATGAAGAGCGCTACCAGTACGTTGCACAATCAGTTGAATGCACAGCCCGGCATTTTCATGTCGACCCCGAAAGAACCCAATTTCTTCAGTGATAACCCTATTTATAATAGAGGGTTAGATTGGTATGAAGACCTTTTTAAGGGGGCGCAAGAATATGACATTTGTGGGGAGTCGAGTACTCACTACACCAAGTTGCCTGATTATCCTCATACCATTAGACGTTTAAAGGATGCTCTTCCTAATCCCAAGCTAATTTACATAATGCGCCATCCAGTGGATCGATTGATTTCTCATTATATGCATCAATGGTCTGAAGGGGTCATTAGCTGCGATATAGACAAGGCCATTGATCGTTATCCTGAGCTGATCAATTACAGTTGCTATGGCAAGCAGTTGATTCCTTTCCTTGATGCTTTTGGAGTAGAGGCGCTGTTACCAGTACTCTTTAGTGATTTGAAATTATCGCCTCAATCATCATTAGAGATGATTGGAAAATTTATTGGTGTCACAGATCTGGCAAGACTTCATTGGGATCTAAAAGATGGGCAGGATAATGTCTCGAAAAATCGTATCAGGCGCTTTTGCGGCTCTGAGCTAATTATTAATTCAGCCCCTATGACCTGGTTGCGAAGGACTTTTGTTCCTCAGGGGGTAAGGGACCGCATTAAAGAGTTTTTGGCTATGAGGACGAGGCCTGAGCTCTCTGAGTCTCAGTTAGCTAAGGTCACTGAAGTCTTTGACCGGGATCTTAAATTGCTGAATGGTCGGTTAGGTTTTGAAATGGACTGTCAGAATTTTAACCAAAGATCTTTTTTAGCTGAATCTGCGCCTGATCTAAGTCATGCAACAAAGTGAAACTAGACTATATTTATAGCTGTAACGCATTATGTGAACCAGTTGGCTAACTGAAGTTAAAGTCCGTCTTAGATCTTCTTTGATGTTCCCTTGGTAGTTCGTGTTAAGTAAGCTTGCTTTTAGTTTGATGGTTTGAGCCCGATAAAGGATTTCGATAGCTATTAAAGAGAATATATGGACGATTCTTACCTACTGATTTCGCCTTGCCGAAATGAGGCCGAATTTATGATTAACACGCTGGAGACAGTGGTTAATCAGTCTCTGTTGCCTGCCAAGTGGATTATCGTTGATGACGGGTCCACTGATGTAACGCCTGAAATTCTTCGCAGTTATTCCGAGCGGTATGACTTTATTCAAGTTATCACCCGAAGCAATCGTGGACACCGAAGTGTTGGGCCTGGGGTTGTCGAGGCTTTTTATGCTGGTTTGGAGACTGTTGATATCAATGATTACGTATACCTATGCAAGCTAGATTTGGATCTAGATCTACCAGGTACTTATTTCGAGACCTTGGTGACTAAAATGAAGGTGAACCCGCGAATCGGTACTTGTAGCGGCAAACCTTATAGCCAGCTTAATGGTGAATTGGTCAGTGAGAAGCGCGGCGATGAGATGTCGGTCGGGATGACGAAATTTTATCGGGTTAGCTGTTTTCAACAAATTGGCGGTTTTGTATCTGAGGTGATGTGGGATGCGATCGATTGTCATCGATGTCGCCAGCTGGGTTGGATCGCCTGCAGTTGGGACGACCCTGAATTGCGTTTTGTGCACCTCAGGGTGATGGGCTCTAGTCAGGATAATGTCTATGCTGGCCGAATGCGCCATGGCTATGGGCAGTACTTTATGGGGACCGGTATTGTTTATATGCTCGCCACATCGGTTTATCGAATGTGGCATCCGCCCTATTTCTTGGGTGGGATAGCGATGTTTTTGGGTTACTTTAAAAGTGCTCTGACCAGAGTCGAGCGCTTAAATGACCCCGAGATGGTTCGACTGATGAATCGATATCAGTGGCAGTGCCTCTTGAGTGGCAAAAAGAAGGCCACTGCAATGCTCAATGAAGAGCGCGCGGAATTTTGGCAGCCACATAGAAAAGGCCACGACATTCCTTATAAAGGGTAGTTAACACGGAAGACGCAATGGATAGTATCAAAGGGAACTTGCTAGAAAAATTTACTGATAAATCTGCTGTAATTGGGATTTTTGGTCTGGGGTATGTTGGTCTTCCTCTGGCCATAAGATTTGTTGATGCTGGGTTTTCGGTCATCGGCTTTGATATAGATGAAGTAAAGATTACCGCTATTGAAAGCGGAAAGTCGTATTTTAAGCATATAGATGATCTGAAAATAGCATCCGCGATTACTTCAGGACTCTCGGTTACTAAAGACTTCGCTAAAGTTTCTCAGGCTGACGCATTGATTATTTGCGTCCCCACACCGCTAAACAAGAGTCGTGAGCCTGACCTCAGTTTTGTTACCTCAACTGTCGAGCTCATGCTTCCCTATATTCGAGCGGGACAAATTGTCTCCCTTGAGAGCACTACCTATCCAGGAACCACTGAGGAAGAGCTGCTGCCCAGGCTTGAGTCAAAGGGGTTTTCGGTTGGTGATGATATCTTTTTGGTTTATTCCCCGGAGCGTGAAGATCCCGGTAATCAAAGTTTTGAGACCAAAACGATCCCCAAGATTTGCGGCGGCCATACGGAAAATTGCCGGGATGTGGGCGAGGCTCTCTATGCAGGAGCTATTGACCGTGTGGTAATGGTGAGTTCAACCAAGGTTGCCGAATTAACCAAGTTGCTAGAAAACATTCATCGCGCGGTGAATATAGGCTTGGTAAATGAGATGAAAATTGTCGCGGACCGCATGGGCATCGACATTCATGAGGTGATCAGTGCAGCCGCAACCAAACCGTTTGGCTTTACAGCCTATTACCCTGGTCCGGGATTAGGCGGCCATTGCATTCCGATCGATCCCTTTTACCTTACCTGGAAGGCCAGAGAATACGGTTTAAATACCCGCTTTATCGAGCTTGCGGGAGAGGTTAATACGGCCATGCCTGAATGGGTCATATCAAAATTAACCGACGCACTAAATGAGCGATCGCTACCGGTTAAAGGCAGTCGGGTTCTTGTCCTGGGTATTGCCTATAAAAAGAATATTGATGATATGCGTGAATCACCTTCCGTAGAGCTGATGCAGCTATTAGCGAATAAGGGCGCGATTATTGACTACTCTGATCCTTTCGTGCCGGTTTTTCCATCCATGCGCAAATACCACTTTGAGCTGCAATCCATTGAGCTTTCAGAGTCTGTGATTGCGTCTTATGACTGTGTATTGTTGGCAACAAATCATGACTGCTTTGATTATCCGATGCTTGAAAAGCACGCCCAACTGATTGTTGATACAAGAGGCTGTTTCGCTCAGGCAGATCATATAGTTAGAGCTTGAGTTGTTAATAAAAGAAGTCGCAGAAATACAATAAGGAGAATAGAAATGGATTTCATGGAGTTTGTAGAGGGTTACTACCAACAATATATTCGGGTGCTGAACTCGTTCGATAAGTCATCTCTCGAGCCTGTACTGGATACGTTTCTCAATGTCAGAGACAAAGGTGGCACTCTATGGGTGGCTGGCAACGGTGGCAGTGCGGCCATTGGTGATCACACTGTCTGCGATGTGACCAAAGGCACCCACACAGAGGGTCAGCCGACGATCAAGTCGATTTCCCTGTCATCTAATACGGCCATGTTGACGGCCTTGGGCAATGACCTTGATTACGAACAGGTTTTTAGTCAGCAGCTTAAATATTATCTCGGACAAAATGATGCGCTGTTACTGGTGAGTTCCAGCGGCAATTCACCTAATGTGGTCAAAGCCTGTGAATACGCTAATAGCCGCGGTGTGCCAACGATTGCCTTTGTTGGGTTTAAGGGCGGTAAGCTGCGGGATATCGCCAAGCACTGTGTGTGGATCCCGATTGAAAATTACGGCATGGCGGAAGATGCCCACCAGAGCCTGATGCATGTCACCACCCAATACATTATGGCCTATGCAAACCAGCGTGTAGCTGCAGAGGCTCAGTGTGACTGATAGGGTAAAAGCTGGTGTAGTGGTTATCGGGCGCAACGAGGGTGAGCGATTAAAGCGCTGCCTGGCGTCGATTTTAGCTCAGCATCAGGGTCCTGTTGTCTATGTGGACTCGGGCTCAAGTGATGGCAGTGTTGAGCATGCCCAATCGATTGGTGTGGAGGTTGTGGATCTGGATATGACACAACCTTTTACTATGGCTAGAGGGCGCAATGCGGGTCTTAATTATTTGCTTGAAAATTATCCAGCCTGCGAGTTTTTGCAGTTTGTTGATGGTGATTGTGAGGTAGCTACAGGGTGGATTGGTAAGGGATTACAGTTTCTTAACCAGCATCCGAAATATGCGGGAGTCTGCGGTAATCGCAATGAACGTTATCCTCAGGTGACCCTGTATAACCAATTGATTGCTTTGGAGTGGCAGGGTAGTGCTGGCGAGGTCGAGGCTTGTGGCGGTGACGCGATCTATCGAATCGGAAGCTTTCGACAGGTAGGCCAGTTTAATGAGGTTATGATCGCGGGCGAAGAGGCTGACCTCTGTCTACGTCTGCGGCATCAAGGCTGGCTTTTGATGCGTCTTGATAGTCCCATGACTATTCATGATGCCAATATGCAGCGCTTTTCTCAGTGGTGGTGTCGCTCTGTGCGCTGTGGTCATGCTTATGCCCAGGGTTATGACATACATCGTCGAGATAGCGCTAATGGCAAGCCCCATTACAGACAAAAAGCTTTGTTTAGTACTCTGGCTTATGGAGTCGTATTTCCGGCACTAATGATTTTGCTTATGGTGATGCAGGCAACATTACTGGTTTCAGAAACTGGCGAGCTATTTTTACTTCTGGCCGAGCTATTGGT
>Ga0307488_10001701_pt1 | contig 18447 bp, 19 predicted proteins | sample SB02metaG_FD_202248 | JGI IMG/M metagenome (GOLD analysis project Ga0307488, IMG submission 202248) | Sea-ice brine microbial communities from Beaufort Sea near Barrow, Alaska, United States - SB 0.2 | ecosystem: Environmental > Aquatic > Marine > Coastal | place: USA: Alaska | collected... | reverse complement strand
GTATTTCTATCCTGCACGAACCTGCGCACTTTGGACGTGATTGAACGTATCGAGACGCAAATCGGAAAGCCTGTCCTTTCAAGCAATCAGGTATTGGCTTGGCATCTTTGCCGGCTCATGAACATCGCACCGCAACAACCGCAGTTAGGGCGTTTGTTTGATACCAACGCGGGCCATTAATTCGACCTATTCGGCGGGCACTCCATCAATCATGCCGACGCCCCTGTTGCGTTCTCCGAACATCAACAAGGCCGGGGTCACAATCAGTGTGAGGATAGTTGCCACTACCAAACCACCTGCAATTGCCGATGACAATTCTGTCCACCACTGCGTCGATGGGGCACCATAAACAATGTCGCGCGTAAAGAAGTTAAGGTTCACACCGATGACCATGGGCATCAGGCCCAGCGCCGTGGTGACAGACGTCAGGATCACAGGACGCAGACGTTGTGCGCCCGTGCGAAGGGCCGCCTCAAGCGGTGATTGCCCCAATTTCTTGAGATCATTGTAGGTGTCGATCAGCACGATATTGTTGTTCACCACGATCCCCGCCAAGGCGATGACGCCAATACCACCCATGACAATTCCAAACGGGCGACCCGTAATCAGAAGGCCAAGCAAGACGCCCGCGATGGAAAATACAATCGCGCTCATCACAACAAATGCATGATAAAAACTGTTGAACTGCAGAACCAAGATCACGAACATCAAAAAGATCGCGGTCGCAAAGGCCCCTACGAGGAAGGTCATGCTTTCGGCCTGATCCTCAGCCTCGCCCGCGAAACTGAAGACAACGCCGTCAGCCAAGTCAGCGGCATTCAGGGCTGCGGTTAGCGCGATCACCTGATCGTTTACCAAGATACCCGGCGCAACATTGGCTTCAATCGCAGTGACGCGTTTTTCGTCGATCCGGCGAATGACCCCTGTGCGTTCGGACGGCGCAAAGGTCACAAAGTTCGAAATCGGTACAAGACCCGACGACGTAGGGACGCGCAAACCCGCAAGTTCCGACAATGACCGTTCGGCGCGCGGAAACCGCACTCGAATATCCAGCGATCCTTCGATATCATCGGGACGGTAGTCGGCCACTGTGATGCCTTGTGTCAGAAGTTGCACAGCCTGCCCCAAAAGGCTGACGTCCGCCCCAAATCGTGCAGCTTCGGCGCGATTCACAAGGATCGAAACCTCAACCCCGGGAACAGGGCGCGTATCGGTCACATCGGTAAACCCACCCATGCTGTCCATTATGTCGCGAATTTGCTGCACACCCAGCGCCTGGTTGTCCGGATTTCGCGCCGTGACCTGTAAGTTCACCGGTTTTCCAGTCGTTGGCCCGCCACTTTCGGTTTGGACCTGAACGTCAATACCAGCGATGTCCGACACGCTTTGCCGGATATCGACACCAATCTCAGCGGCTGTGCGCCGCGTGTCCCACGGCGTCAATTCCAGCTGCAACGTGCCGATGGTTTCTTCGTCGCCCTGCCCGGCGCTCATCATGGATCGCGCATAGATGCTGGCGATTTCGTCGTACCCCAGCAGTCGGTCTTCGACTGCGCGCACAAATGCATCGCGTTCAAAGATCGAAAAATTATCTCGCGCGCGCACTTGGACCTGCATGAAATCAGGCTCAATCGACGGGAAGAAAGTGACCCCCTTGCCGAACTGACCGTAAAGACTGAAACCACCGAGCAGCAGAGCAATCGCCAACAAAAGCGTCGCCGCGGGTCGCAGCACGGCCTTTTCCAACAGCCGAACATAAGCACCCGTAAATCCGGTCATATCACGTGGGTCGCCGAATTCGGCTGCGTGCAGAGCGGCCTTGGATTTCGCCGTTTGCGGCGCGCGTTTGCCGATCAATCCACCAACTACGGGAATAAATATCAACGCCATAAACAGGGATGCCGACAGGGTCAAAATAACTGTGATCGGCAGAAATTTCATAAACTCGCCGATCATGCCAGACCAAAACAGAAGTGGAAAGAAAACCGACAGCGTGGTGGCGGTGGATGCGATGATCGGCCACGACATGCGCTTGGCCGCATAAGAATAGGCCTCCTTGGGTTCAACGCCTTCCTGCAGTTTTCGGTCGGCCAATTCGGTGGTCACAATCGCGCCGTCTACCAGCATGCCCACCACCAAAATCAACGCGAACAATACGATGATATTCATTGAATAATCCATCGTCCAAAGGGCAATAACACCCGCAAGGAATGCGCCTGGAATTGACAGCCCCACAAGGATCGCGGACCGTGTTCCCAAGGAGAGCACGATCACAATCATAACAAGAATTACGGCGGCCATAACGTTGGCCTCCAAATCACTCAGCAGATCTTTCACTTGCTTAGACTGGTCTTGCAGATAGGTAATCTCGATGCTTTCAGGCCAGTTCACTTGCAGATCATCGACAAGGGCTTTTACGGCAGCCACCGTTTCGATGATGTTCGCACCAGACCGTTTTGTGATCTCTAACGCCAAGGCCGGCTGACCGTTGATGCGCGCAAAGGAATTTGGGTCGTCAAACGTCCGGCGGATCGTCGCAATGTCACCAAAGGTCACGACAGCATTGCCCCTCACCTTGACCGGCATCGACATCACGTCGTCGAGGTTTTCGATCAATCCCGGCACCTTCAAGACAATGCGCCCCGAACCGGTTTCAATCGCGCCCGCCGCGATCAACATGTTGTTGCGTTGGATTTGCCCTATCAGCTCATCAAACGACAGGTTGTACGTCTGGAATACCGTCGGGTCGATCAACACTTCGAGGAATTCAAAGCGCTGGCCGCCAATCTCAACCTCAAGAACACCAGGCAGCCCTTCGATTTCTTCTTGCATCCGTTCAGCCAGACCATTCAACGTCCGTTCTGGCACGGGGCCAGACAGGATCGCAGTGATGATCGGAAACAGAGCCGTGTTGATTTCAGTAATGGTGATTTCTCGGGCATCATCGGGAAGATCGCCTTGCGCACGATCAGCAGCTTCGCGCACCTTGTCCAGCGCCTCCTGATTGTCACCTCCAGGGCTGAATTCAAGTTGGATACTTGCAAATCCTTCGGACGCATCAGAATTCATACTTTGAAGTCCGGCGATGGAGCCAAACTCGGTCTCCATCGGTTCTAACAATAGGCGTTCCGCGTCCGTTGGGCTGATCCCGTCTAGGCCAGTGGATACATAGAAGAACGGCAGGGGCACCTCTGGATTGGCTTCTTTCGGGATTGCGGAATAGGCATATACGCCCACGCCCAGCACCATGAGCAGCGCCATAACAACAACACGGGACCGCGAAAATGCAGCGTCTATAATCCTATTCATTAGTTTGCGTCCCCGAAATCGGGATCAATGATCTCACCCTCATTGACGTAGCCTTGGCCGACAGTAATAATGTCTACGACATTCGGTAGGCCAGTGACCCATATACCTTCGATTTGCGCCTTCACGATCTGAATGGCAAAAAATTCAACTGTGTTTTCAGCGTTAACTGTTTTCACACCAAGGGTCCCGTCGGTATCAAGCGACACAATGGACGGCGATAGGAAATGCGCTGTGGCCTCCCCCGTTGGAATGATGACTTCAGCCGAAATTCCGGCAGGTATTGCGCCGTCTGTGTTGGCAACTTCGATTTCCGCAAGGAATGTGCGGGTTTCGGACGCGGCTGACGTGCCGACAAACGTCACCGTTCCAACGCGCTCCTCGCCAGTGATAAACCCTATTGTCGCTGGCTGGCCGATGGCCAATCGGGTCAACGACTGTTGCGGCACCTGAATGGCGACAGTTAGCGGTGTGATGTCAACCAACCGCCCAATTTCGGTGCCCGTTGCCAAATATTCGCCTTCGTCCAGATCAAGAGTTTCGATCCGACCCGCAAAAGGTGCCGTTATCGTCAGTTCTGCTGCATCTTGTTGAACAATCGTCACTTCCGCCTGTGCCGAGGCCAGCGTCGCGCGCGCCTGTGACACCCGATCCGCCGTGGCGACACCACGTTCAAGCAGGGCTTCGGCGTTGTCGAATTCGCGCTGTGCGCGCGCCAATTCTTCAGCGGCGCGGTTGGCATCAGCTTCGTTATTGGTCGGATCAAAACGCGCAATCACGTCGCCAGCAAACACGTCTTGGCCTTTTTGCACCAAAACTTGCGAAATTTCACCCGATGTTTCAGCCCGCATCATCGTATCACGGTCCGGCAGTGCCTGACCCTCTGCCTGATAGAATTGCGTCACCGTTTCTGCTTGCGAAGTCGTCACGGCCACTGTGACAGGTTTTGGCGTTTCACGCACAATTGTCGGCGTGGCCTCTGCGGACGGAATGATAAAACCGCTGCCCATCCAGCCAACAATTGCGATAACCAAAAAGCCCGCGATCCACGTTGATCGGGATGCGCCTTTATCAGACAAAAATACCAGCTTTTGCGGCTCACCCCCTTTGGCCGCAGTGTCACCTGCGGATGTTGGACTGGTTTGTGTCATTTGTTCAATCCTTCAGGAACTTAGGCTCTAGCTGAGGTCAGCAAACCGCGATTTCAATAGAGCTTCATCATATTCATCTTCCGCCATACTATCATAAACCACGCCGCCGCCCACGTTCATCTGGATGGAGCGATCCGCGCGATACATCAAAGTACGGATCGCCACGTTGAATTCCATCGCGCCATCTGGTGCGATCCAACCAATTGACCCGCAGTAGGCTTCGCGAGGCTGGGATTCGATTTCTCGAATAATTTCCATCGCGCGCACCTTTGGCGCGCCTGTGATAGACCCGCATGGAAAAAGCGCCATAAACAGCTCCTTAACTGTTGTGTTTGGCAGGACTTGCGATGTGATGCATGACGTCATCTGGTGAAGCGTCGCAAAACGTTCGATGACAAAAAGCTCCGGAACTTTGACGCTGCCAATTTCTGATACGCGCGACATGTCGTTGCGCAACAGATCAACAATCATCAGGTTTTCGGCGCGATTTTTTTCGGATAATTGCAGAGCGTCTCGAACGGTGTCGTCTTGCGCAGGCGTGGCCCCACGCGGCGCTGTGCCTTTCATCGGCCGGGTGGTCAGTGCGCCTGTGGGCGTCAGCGAAAAAAACAATTCAGGCGAACGCGACAGCAAAGCCGTTTCGCCAAAGTTCACCAGCGCGCCGTGCGGCACCGCCTGTCGTTGGCGCAATTTTGCATAAAGCGCGTCCGGCGACGCATCAGAACGCGTCGCAATCGGGAACGTCAAATTCACCTGATAGATATCGCCCGCGCCGATATAGTCGTGAACAGTTGAAAACGCCTGCGCATAGCGATCGGCAGTCCATTGCGGCTGCAGCGGGTCAAGGTCAACAAACGCATCAACGGCCGATGGTGTGGAAGGCTGCGGCGCATCAAACACCCCAAAATGGATCAGCGGTAGGGCGCGGTCCGTCGGAAGCAGCCGTTCCAGTTTCGGCGATGTCAGGTAACCAAATTCATAAGACAAATAGCCCGCCAGCCACTTGCCATCCGACTGCACCTGCTGCATGGCCTCAAACGCTGCATCGACTTGGTCTGGCGTGTCGGCACGGATCATCGCAGACGGGGCAACAAATCTGTCCCCGCCCCCGGATGGCCCACGATCGAAGGTTACATTTTCGCCATGCTCATCCATCAGAAATCCGCGGCAATCCGCATGTCTCGCAATGGCCGCACGATTGCGATGGCATCTTGGTAAATTTGGTGGGATTTATACGCTTGGAGCGCCGCGTCATCCGTAAATTCAGCATAGACAACGACGTCAATTTCGCCGGACAGCGCATCGACCCGATTATTTTGAACCACCTCGAACGTTGAAGCATGAGGGATATTCTTGAGCAACGACAACCCATCAACAATCCGCGCCACATCTCCTTGGTCTTTGGCGCTGAAAAGAACAACGTGGCGAATAAATGTTCTGTCTGACATGGCGAAATCCGTTTTCGATTGAGGTGGATGGATGCCGAATATGTGTCCTAGATGGATTGCGGATACAAGCGTGGACGCGGCGTTTGCCAGCACCCATTTGACGCGATGACAATCCGAGCACAATAGGCACACCGAATCCGAATTCTTAAATTGGCGCGGCCATTTTGGAGCACAGACAGAGGTATTCACCCAGCGTCGCGGCCGATCCATTTTGACAAAGACGCCGCTGAAACGCCGTGAAGAATGATCGACAAAAACACCGTCATTAACACACATGCCAGTAGTTCTTGTTCGCCAGGGAAATCAAACTCGTCCAAAATGATAAGCGTAAACAGTATTGACGCGAGCCCGCGTGGCCCAAACCATCCCAAGAACATTTTTTCACGTAGGGCTAAACCAGTGCCAAGCAGCGATAGGCAGAATGCGCACAACAGTCAGGAAAAGAACGGCCAGCAAAAGTACCTTCCACGTCACGTGATCCAACCCGTCCGGCAGCAACAAAGCGCCAAAGACCATTCCGGCGATGAAGGCGGCGATAAACCCGTTTCCGCCAACAATTTCGGCCCCGATGTAGGCCGCAAATGCCACCGACAAGAACGCGACACCACCAGCAGATTCCGCCATCAGATTTTGGTCTTGCGCCGCATCCATCGCCTTGGCAAACGTCAAGCCAAACGCAATGCCAACCAACGGCCCGACGATAATTTGCGTCAATGCTCACGTCGTAAGCCTGTCTGTATTCGCACCGTTCATTCCTGCAGATGCGAGAATTGCGCCAAACAAAACGAACGGCAGCACCAACCCATCATTTAGCCCACTTTTGACATTTATGGTTTGACGCAAACGGTCGGGAACATCCGCGCTGGTGACAACAGTCTGCCCAAGGGCCACATCCGTCGGTGTCAGCACTGCTGCAGTCAAAAGCGCCATCGCAAGCCCGCTTTCGGGGTTGAGACCATAGGCGACGATCATCCCTAACCCGATCGTCAGCGGCATCCCAATCACCAGCATACGCAGTGGAATTTTGAAATTTTGACGCAATGCCGTGAACCGCACACGACTGGCATCAGAGAACAAGACAAGCACCAACGTGATCCCGGCAAGCAGGCGTTTGCCCTTATTCATAACCTCGGGTTCCGCCAGCGCTGGGATTGGGCGCGCACAAAGATACCCGACAACCATGAAGATGATCGGCAATGTCACAATCGTCTTGGCAATGGCGTTGGTCAGCAATCAATAGATGAAAATACAACCCAGAACGGCGAGCAATATAAGCTCCGGTGACCAGATTAGATGTTCCAAGCTAGTCCTTCAAAAACGCACGTAGCACCTTAGGCCAGCTTAGGACGGGTCCAAAGCATATGTTAATTTCCGCGCCCGCGTCAGCCACCCAAACTTCACGGCCAGAACGCGCTGGTTCGATGCAGCGCTGCGTGGAAATACGTGCCGCTCAGTCGGCATGGTCGTCGACGCGCGCCTGCCTTCGTGATCGCCACGCCAAATACAAAAGCGGAAATCCAGTCACACCACCCAGCGCCAGTGACGCCCAAAGGACGCTCATCCCACCGCCATCCGCCAGAACGCCGCCAAAATGAGTGAGAAACAGGCTTGCGGGGATGATCCCGGCGACCGTCGCGATGGCAAAGCGCCAGAATTTCAGCGCACTCAATCCAGCGGCATAACTCATCAGATCGAACGATATGAATGGCATCAATCGGCTGGCAAAGACAGCAAACATGAGCGCGTTTTGTGATCCCAGAAGCCCCCTGTCCAGTCCGGACCCAAACCATCGCCGCACAACGTCACGCCCCAAAACGCGCGCAAGAAAAAATGCAATGATCGCCCCGATTTCTGCGCCGATAACGATATAGATCGCGCCGGCGAATTGGCCAAATACAGCACCTGCAGCCATAGCAATAGGTGCGCTCGGAATGGGGGTCATAACGACCGCCAGCACCATAAGGGCGATGACCGCCAACGGACCAAAAACACCAAAGTCAGCAACCATTTGCTTTATGGCGTCAGGTTTAGCCAGATCACCAAAGCCCAATGGCCCCTGCCAGCCCAAATAGGCGACAACTGCCAACCCGACGACCAAAACTGAGGCTATGGCACTTTTCTTGTTCATCGGACGTGGCACGCCTTTCAATTTGTTCGCAGTTCGGCGCTGCGAAATGGACGACTATGCGTCAATGAGGGTTTTCGGTTTAGGAATGTCATACGCTCGGCCACTGATTTTTGGGCGCAATGGCGTTGATGACACTTTCACCGGCAAACCTATAAAATACCCTACCATCCTACAACGACAGTGCAGCGTTTCACAGGACGTTAACAAAAAACAAACCCATGGAATTGAATTCGGGCAGATCGCAGCAGCGCAATGTCTTGTTTCGAACACTGCAATATTACCTTGCTGGATGGTCAAGCGTTTCGAACTCACAGGAATGTGACGTATGAGCGTGCTTGACCTTCCCCCACTGGAATGCCCGACACGTTGCAACAATAGTGGCGATGCCGCTGGACGCGGGGCCCTCGTTTGGGTCGAAAACGTACCTGCACCGTCGCCTTATCATCAACACATGCAGGCGCATTAGCCCGCAAGATAGACAATTTGGATTAACCTATGCGCATGAAACCAGTCAGTATTCTACTTGTCCTTTTTGTCGGAATCGGCGCGGCTGCTTTTCTGAATATTGAGAATGGCCCCGCTGACGCACAGGTGCCGATGCAACCATCAAGCGTCAACATCGCGAATGGAGAACTCCTATACGCTGAAAATTGTGCAGCCTGTCATGGGGCCAACCTTGAGGGTCAGTCAGACTGGCAATCGCCTAGCACCGATGGCCGCCTGCCTGCGCCGCCCCATGATACGACCGGACACACGTGGCACCACGCTGACGGCCTATTGTTCGACTATACCAAATTGGGCGGACAGGCGGCGATGGCTGCGCAAGGCTTGGAATTTGACAGCGCAATGCCGGGGTTTGGTGACACCCTGACGGATGATCAGATCTGGAACGTTATCGCCTATATCAAATCCACGTGGCCGGATCGGGTCCAAGAAATGCAGCAATCTCGAACCGAAGTCGAACAACTGCGAGGGAATTGAACGCTTCAGGTTTTATCTGACGCTGCCATAGCCGTCGCAGGAAACCCGATCCGGTCCAGCGCGTCCATAATTTCGGCGGCAGATTTCTGGCTTTCGATACCAACTGTCTTAGCATCAATATTAATATCCATCATCGCATCCTTATCCAGGGCGGTGATGGCGGTTTTGATCGAAGCTGTGCAATGGCCACAGCTCATATCGGGCACGTTGAATTTCATGTGACTCTCCTGATTTTGACAACATTTAAGAAGTTTCCAGCGGGGGAAGGTCAAGCAGAACATATATTTTCGTGGCGCACTTGACCTTCCAGCAAGTGGAAGCCTTATCTAAGGGGTCAGACGCAAAACAATTGGACTTTGAAAATGACCACATCACATCGCCTTAGCCTGTCAGGAATGACCTGCGCATCTTGCGTGGGACGTGCTGAGCGGGTGATCAGTAAAATTGATGGCGTAACCGATGCCTCGGTTAACCTAGCGACCGAAACGGCAACCTTTTCATCGGACGCTGCGGCGCTGCCAACTATCGCTGAACGTTTGTCAGTTGCTGGATATCCTGCCCGCGAAACCACGGCGCGCCTGCAAGTTGACGGCATGACCTGCGCATCCTGCGTCGGTCGGGTCGAACGCATACTCAAGGCGCAGACGGGCGTGCTGGACGCATCAGTGAACCTCGCCACTCAAACAGCAAGCGTCACGTTGTTGGACGGTTCGATCAGTCCTGAAGGTCTTGCGAAGGCCGTCACAGAGGCGGGATATAAAACCACCCTTCCAAAGGCTGACAACTCGTCGCAAAGCAAGCGCAAAGCACAAGAAGAACAAACGCTGTATAACGCGACTCTGATCGCGGGATTGCTAACGCTTCCTGTGTTTCTGCTTGAGATGGGCAGTCATTTCATTCCCGGCATGCACATGTGGGTCGAGAGCACAATCGGTACGCAAAACAGCTGGATTTTCCAGTTTATCGTGATCTCGATCGTGATGGTCGGACCGGGATGGCAGTTCTACAAAAAGGGTTTGCCAGCGCTGCTGCGCGGCGCCCCCGATATGAATTCATTGGTGGCACTGGGCACTCTTGCGGCTTGGACCTTTTCGACCCTTGCGTTGTTCGCGCCTTCCATTTTCCCCGAAGACACCGCTGGCGTTTATTTTGAAGCCGCAGGCGTCATCGTCACGCTCATTCTTCTGGGTCGCCTACTCGAGGCGCGGGCCAAGGGCCGCACGGGGGCTGCGATCCAGCGCTTGGTGGGACTGCAACCTGCGACGGCTTTAGTGGAACGCGGCGGCAAGGTCGTCGAGCTGCCACTTTCAGATGTCGTGGAAGGTGACACCTTGCATCTGCGCCCCGGCGCGAGGGTTGCGACCGATGGCTCCGTCATTGATGGTCAAACATTCATCGACGAAAGCATGATTTCCGGCGAACCTATTCCCGTCTCCAAAGGATCTGGCGATGCTGTTGTGGGCGGCACAATCAACGGCACCGGAGCGCTGACCTATCGCGCCACAGCTGTCGGGGCTGATACATTGCTGTTCCAGATCATTCGTATGGTCGAAGACGCGCAGGGCGCGAAACTTCCGATTCAGTCGATGGTTGATCGGATCACCGGCATATTCGTGCCCATAGTCATGGGATTATCAGCGCTGACAGTTTTGTCATGGCTGATCCTTGGCCCTGATCCCGCCTTAGGCTTGGCACTGGTCGCGGGTGTTTCGGTTCTGATCATCGCCTGCCCCTGTGCCATGGGTCTGGCAACCCCGACATCCATCATGGTCGGGACAGGCCGCGCAGCAGAAATGGGCGTGCTGTTTCGCAAAGGCGATGCCCTGCAAAGCCTTCAGGAAAGCAAAGTCATCGCCCTTGATAAGACAGGCACCCTGACCGCTGGCGCACCGGAACTAACCACGCTGGAAACAGCATCGGGCTGGACACATGAAACCGCGCTACCGCTGATTGCAGCACTTGAGGCCCGATCCGAACACCCCATCGCCAGTGCAATCGTGCGCGCGGCGGCGGGCTATGATCTTGCGGACGTAACAGAATTTTCGTCGGTCACCGGAATGGGCGTGCGCGGGATTGCAGATGGTAAGACCGTGCTGGTCGGGGCTGACAGGTTCATGACGCAAGAAGGCATCGATCTTGGTGAATACGCGCAGACGGCAGATGCGCTTGCCCAAACTGGCGCGACACCGCTATTTGCGGCTATCGACGGCAAGATCGCGGCCGTGATTGGCGTGTCCGATCCGATCAAGCCGACAACTGCAGCAGCAATTTCTGCTCTGCGTTCAATGGGCCTAAAGGTCGCAATGATAACGGGCGACAACGCAGTGACTGCACATGCAATCGCGCGCGAACTCGGAATTGAACACGTCGTGGCAGAAGTGATGCCAGACGGCAAAGTTGCGGCGGTGCAAACCCTACGGGAAACCCATGGTAAGGTCGCTTTTGTCGGGGACGGTATCAACGATGCGCCTGCACTGGCGGCCGCCGACACCGGCATCGCGATTGGCACAGGCACGGACGTCGCAATCGAAGCCGCCGACGTTGTTTTGATGTCGGGCGATCTGGTCGGGGCGGTCAACGCACTCAAGATCAGTCAGGCAAGTATGCGCAATATCCGTCAGAACCTGTTCTGGGCCTTTGCCTACAATGCGGCGCTTTTACCCGTTGCGGCGGGTGTGCTTTACCCGATCACAGGCACCCTGCTGTCGCCCATGTTAGCGGCTGGGGCTATGGCGCTAAGTTCGGTGTTTGTGGTGTCAAACGCCCTGCGCTTGCGCCGCGTGACACCTGCCCTAACTGAAACAGATTTCTTGGAGCAGTCACCATCACTTTCACCAATCGGAGCCACATCATGAACATCGGTGAAATTGCGACCCGATCTGGTCTGCCCGCAAAAACCATCCGCTACTACGAAGAAATCGGTCTTATCAAACCGCTGCGCGATACCAACGGCTACCGCGCTTTTCGCCAGCAAGACCTTCACAAGCTCACGTTTCTGGGCCGTGCCCGTGCCCTTGGATTCAGCATCGAAGACTGCCGTAACCTGCTTGCTCTATACGAGGATCAGAACCGATCCAGCGCGGACGTGAAATCCATTGCCCGCGACCACCTCACCAAGATTGAACAAAAGATCGCGGACTTGGTCGACATGCAATCGACGCTGACGCATCTTATCGGCGCATGTGCGGGCGATAACCGGCCCGATTGCCCGATTCTGAATTCCTTGGATGTTCATTCGCTATGACGGGCAGCGCGCGTGACCCTATCTCTTCTCAAGGAAACGGTAGGCCTCAAGAATGGTCTCGGTCAGCCCATCAAAAAAGCCTGGCAAAGTGACGTCTATAAGGCTTGCCGGGGCATCAGCCTCGTCTGCGGTGACATCACCGGCTGGCTTCACGGCAACAAGGTGGCTCGGAGACTTGAGCAATTCGCGGTAACTTGCGCCAGTTCCATGCTTGAGCACGTTGATCGCCAGATAATATTGGTGGATCCTATTGGCGAGGTCGGTTTTTCCGGCCTGCACCAGTATAGATTTCAATTTGCGTGAAAACGGGCCCCGTTTAAAGTGGTGCTGCATCCGTGCTTCAAAAACAGATAAGATATCGACCGCCGCCAGTTCAAGCGCGACAGTCGCGGCGGTCAGGTCTTCAATTTGGGCCTCCGACACGTGCTGCCCGCCCATCAGGACCAGAGTTTCCGCAATCCAACCCTCTTGCATCTTGGCATTGGCCTGCGCCGCCGCAACAAGTTCAGGTACGCTCTGTGTAGCTGCCATGATCCATTCTCCATTGGTTTCCACCCCCCTTAAGCTACAGGGCTAGAAATGATAGTGGCAGGAGCGCTTATCTTGTTTCGGGGCATCAAGCGTTGGGGTTAGCGCAATCCACCAACCTTAGACGCCAAGTCAGCAATTGCTTCAATGCCGACGTTTTGGCGCAACGCACTGAACACAAATGGGCGCCCTTGACGCATCAAATTGGCATCCCGTTCCATGACACTCAAGTCGGCACCGACATGCGGCGCAAGGTCCGTTTTATTAATCACGAGGATATCGGATTTGGTGATCGCAGGGCCGCCTTTGCGCGGGATTTCTTCGCCCGCGGCAACGTCAATCACATAAATGGTGATGTCGGCCAGTTCGGGACTGAATGTCGCCGACAGATTATCGCCGCCGCTCTCAATCAGAATAATCTCAACGTCCGGATGCCGGTCTTTCATTTCTTCAATCGCCGCCAGATTGATTGATGCGTCTTCGCGGATTGCCGTATGCGGACAGCCGCCAGTTTCAACGCCAATGATCCGGTCAGACGGCAGAACCTGCATGCGCACCAAGGCGTCGGCATCTTCTTGAGTGTAGATGTCGTTGGTGATGACACCGACAGAATATGTGTCACGCCACAGTGTGCAAAGTGCTGCCGTAAGGGTCGTTTTACCCGCGCCGACAGGGCCGCCAATACCGATGCGAAGAGGGCCGTTTAGGGTGGTCATGTTCTGAAAACCTTTGAGTATTGGGTTTCGTGTTTCATCGACGCGATGTCTGGAAGGAACGCCGTCGCTGACAGAGCATCCAAATCCCCATGGGCAGTCTGTTCTGAAATCCGGCCACAAAGCGGCGCCAAACTTTGGATCAGCGTATGACCTTTGCGTTGCCCCAGCGGGATCAACCGCATGCCAACGCTGATAAGCGCGCTTGCGAAGCTTTGCAGATACATCTGGCTGGTGAGGGAGAGAGGCAATTCATCCAAGCGCGCCGCCCATCCAACAGCAACCGGATAGGCCATCGGCGGCAGGTCATGCCCCCAAATCGCCGAAGTAATCTCGCCAAACGCAGCACCTTGCAGATCGGTTTCCTTAAGCCGCTCTTTTGACGGTGCAAACGCACGGCAAATGTCATTCACTTGCCCCGGATCATCGCTGCCATAGGCGGCGGCCAAAAACAGGGCATCGTTGCGACCAGACCCGAATTCCAACACGTCACGAACCCATGCGCAAAGCGTCGCGGAGTCGTGCACGTCGCCGGTTTCTATCGCCCATTCCAACCCGTGCGAATAAGCAAACGAGCCAATCGGGTAGGCAGGTGAAAACCACTGCGCCAGTGTCAAAACCGCCATTTCAGTGGGCATGGCTATGGGTCCGCCCGTGGCCGTATGCACCGCCTTCGGGAATGAACTGTTCAACCACTTTGGTCACAGACGCGCCAATTTTTAACATCAGTGCCTCAATGACGTGGTCGGGTTGGATCAACAAACGGCGTGGTTCAATCTGACAAGGCGTGTGCCGATTTCCGATGTGCCACGCGATCCGCACCAGATCGTCGCCCTTAATTTCGATCAGCGGCTCATGTGCGGCAAGCACTTCAATCATGGTGCCATCCGACAGGACAAAGGCGTCGCCATGGTTCAGGGATTCCGTATGTTCAAGGTCGACCAAAAACGCCAGCCCTGTGTCCGTCAACAGCATCCTGCGGCGCAAGAAACGTCCCTGATAGGTCAGTGTGCAGCAGCCCACGGGCTCTTTGGCGTGTGCGTGACGTTTGATTGTCTGGCTTACCAAATCCGGCATCGTGTCCCCTCAGAACATAAAATATCGTTGCGCCATCGCTAGAACCTCGGCTGGTTCGCAGGTGAGCAATTCACCATCCGCGCGAACCTCGTAGGTCTCTGGATGCACCTCAACCTCGGGCGTGGCCGTATTCAGCAGCAGGTCCTTTTTGCCAATGTTGCGGGTGTTTTCCACAGCCACTGTCTGTTTTCCCAAACCTAACGTGTCGCGCACATTGGCGTCTTGCGCAGCGCCTGACACGAAACAAACCGACGTTTCCTGCAGGGCACGCCCGTAAGTGCCAAACATCGGGCGTGAATAAACAGGCTGCGGCGTCGGGATCGATGCGTTTGGATCGCCCATCTGGGCCGCAACGATCATCCCGTTCATCAAAATCATTTCGGGTTTCACGCCGAAAAACGCAGGGCTCCACAACACCAGATCGGCCCGCTTCCCTTCCGCAATGGACCCGATGTGCTTTGACACACCGTGTGCGATGGCGGGATTGATCGTGTATTTGGCGATGTAGCGGCGGACGCGAAAATTGTCGTTCTCGCCTGTCTCATCGGGCAATCGCCCGCGTTGCTTTTTCATCTTGTCTGCCGTTTGCCATGTGCGGATCAAAACCTCACCGACGCGGCCCATAGCCTGACTGTCTGACGCTATGATCGAAAACGCGCCCATGTCATGCAAGATATCTTCGGCGGCGATGGTTTCGCGCCGGATGCGGCTTTCGGCGAACGCCACATCTTCGGGGATGGATTTGTCGAGGTGATGACATACCATCAACATGTCGAGGTGTTCTTCGAGCGTGTTCACAGTGAAAGGCCGCGTCGGGTTGGTGGACGATGGCAGGACATTTTCCATGCCACAGATCTTGATGATATCGGGCGCATGACCGCCACCAGCACCCTCGGTATGGAAGGCATGGATCGTGCGCCCTTTGATGGCCGCAACAGTGTTTTCGACAAATCCGGATTCGTTCAACGTGTCCGTGTGGATCATCACCTGAACGTCCATGTCATCAGCAACCGACAGACAACAATCAATCGCGCCGGGCGTGGTTCCCCAATCTTCATGCAGCTTTAGCGAACAAGCGCCCGCATTGACCATTTCGACCAAGGCGGCGGGCTGGCTGGCGTTGCCTTTGCCAGACAGACCAAGGTTCATCGGGATGCCGTCAAACGATTGCAGCATGCGCCCTATGTGCCATGGCCCCGGTGTGCAGGTGGTGGCAAGCGTGCCGTGCGCCGGCCCCGTACCACCGCCAAAACACGTGGTGACGCCAGAATGTAGCGAGTCTTCCATTTGCTGCGGGCAGATAAAATGGATGTGAGAGTCAAATCCTCCCGCCGTCAGGATGCGCCCCTCGCCCGCAATGACCTCGGTTCCCGGACCGACGATGATGTCGACGTTCGGCTGGGTGTCGGGATTTCCCGCCTTGCCGATCTTGTGGATACGACCATCTTTCAAGCCGACATCAGCCTTGTAGATGCCCGAATGATCGATAATCAGCGCGTTGGTAATGACCGTATCAACGGCGCCCTGCGCGCGCGTGGTCTGGGCCTGCCCCATTCCATCACGAATGACTTTGCCGCCGCCGAACTTCACTTCTTCGCCGTAGGTCGTCAGGTCGCGCTCGACCTCAATAATCAGATCGGTATCCGCCAGCCGCAGCTTGTCGCCTGTTGTCGGGCCAAACATTGCCGCATAATCCGCCCGTGCGATTTTCGTTGCCATTCAGAGATCCCCCATAACCTGCTGGTTGAACCCGTAAATCCGTCGCAGCCCGCCAATCGCGATCAGCTGGACCTCCCGTCGTTGGCCTGGTTCGAACCGAACGGCAGTGCCCGCAGCGATATCCAACCGCATGCCACGCCCTGCGTCGCGATCAAAATCAAGCGCGCTGTTGGCCTCGCCGAAATGATAATGGCTGCCAACCTGCACAGGCCGATCGCCCGTGTTGGCGACCATCAGCGTGATCGCCTCACGGCCTTCGTTCAGTGTGATTGTGCCGCTGGCCGGCATCAGTTCTCCAGGTATCATGGCAAACCTCTAACGAATGGGATTGTGGACGGTGACCAGCTTGGTTCCATCGGGGAACGTCGCTTCGACCTGAATGTCGTGGATCATTTCGGGGATGCCTTCCATGCACTGCTCGCGGGTGATGACGTGGGCACCTGCCTCCATCATGTCGGCAACAGAACGGCCGTCCCGCGCCCCCTCAACCACAGCACCCGTTATTAACGCAATCGCTTCGGGGTGGTTCAGCTTGACCCCACGGGCCAGCCGCTTGCGGGCCACTTCGGCCGCCATTGAGATCAGCAATTTGTCTTTTTCACGCGGGGTAAGTTGCATTTAAAGCATCCAAGATCGAGGGAGAGATGAGTTGTTCAGGCATTCGAGAATTGGCATCAATGATTTTCGCAGCTCGAAGCTGTCGGGGGCCAACACGCGAATATACAAAAGCTCATCACGGATCATGCTCGCGCCAGACGCGTCCGGCAAAATTGCACGCACTTGGCCGAGATGGGTTTCAGCGTCTGCTGACACATAGATCACCGACGCCATAGCACGTGCCCCGCCAGCAATGTTCGGGCGCGCCAGATGCGTGGCGGCGTCCCCCGTCAACGTCATAGCATCTAGGAATAACGGACAACCATCGCGGGTGATTTTTATCCGGTCTTTGAAGTGACACTGTCCCAAGGTTTCCCCCATCGCCACGCGCCCAAACACGAGCGGTTCGACCAAAAGCAGCGTCGACTGCGCATCCATTGCAACCCGAAGTGTACGTTCAAACGCACAATTATCGAACAGGATCGTTTCTTGTGGCAGCCAATCCAAACGGGCGTTGCCGCGCAGTTCAAGGCGGTTGCTGACATGGGCAATCTCACCGCGTTGCGCGCGATAAGCACGTTCGGCCGCTTGCGTCGTCACCGTCAGCCGCGTTTGGCTTTCGCTGCAAATGTCTGTTTCAAAAGCATCGCCGCCCGTCACGCCGCCGGCGGTGTTCACCAACACCGCCACAATACCAGTCGTGCGGCTTCGCGGGAATACCGCTTTGGACGATCCAGATTGGCGCAGGTTTCGTATTCCAGTTCCAGCATCAGTGGCCTTAACGGACAGTTTTACAGCGCCCCGCGCCCGTGGTTGCGCGCTGACCATATTCCAGTTTTGGGATCGCACTGGAGTAATGATTACGGCTTCCTTAAAAAACTTGATGATGTGTGACGCTAAATTAGCTTTTGTGCTGAACGCCAGCACACTGCACCTGAATGCGCCCCAGAAAGCATCATCTGCACAATAAATAGTCTCAAATGATGAATTTTAGGCGCTTTGAGCACGTCTGGTTTCAATGCCCCCGTCTGAGTTCAAACAACCAAACACGCAGCGCAATCGACATTGCGCAGTCAAGACGCAACAAATTCCTGCAGTGCTTCACAATCAGTGCGAAATCCGGGCTCTGTCGCAACTAGCCAATTCAGACGACCCCTACATACGCATGTAGCGGATGATCGTGGGCCCCAGTGTGATCAGAAACAACGCCGGAAGCATCATTGATGCCATCACGCCTGACATCAGGTCCAGAAGTTTATTGGCTTTTTTCTGCACCTTAATCTCCCAGGCATCACGCATTTCAATGGCAAGGATTTTGCCTACGGGCCGCAAATGGTCAAAGTAAGCCGCGACGGAAAACGTGTCTATTAGACCAATTCACTCTATTCGACTTGGGATCACCAATTTTATCCCGACGACGAAGGCGGCCAGATGGTCATGGCAGATGTCGGCGAAAACGGCGGGCTGACGTTAAACAAGGACTTCTACATCGACTTCCCCAAAGGGCTGCGATCACATCAAATCCGGCTCGAAAGCGGCGATTGTTCGACGGACA
>Ga0307488_10001700_pt1 | contig 18454 bp, 10 predicted proteins | sample SB02metaG_FD_202248 | JGI IMG/M metagenome (GOLD analysis project Ga0307488, IMG submission 202248) | Sea-ice brine microbial communities from Beaufort Sea near Barrow, Alaska, United States - SB 0.2 | ecosystem: Environmental > Aquatic > Marine > Coastal | place: USA: Alaska | collected... | reverse complement strand
GGAACTATGGTATCATCCCACTTTAAGACGATAGTGTCTCCTGTTATTGGTGACCCTACAGTCGCTGATTGTTCTAATCTAAAATATAAAATCGCCATTAATTACAACTAATTTGTACATTTACACCAACATTTACTGTTAGAGTTTTATCTGTGAATTTAGGGTCACATCCTGTGTTACTTACTGTCAAAATATTATTACTATCTATATTATAGTTTAAACCACTTTGATATAAATACTGTAACTTATCATTCAATGCATTAATCCACTGAGAAAATGTCGGATAATCTTGTCCACCAAATCCCTCATAAAATTCTTCCTGTACTAAAACCGTGGAATCTAATCTTACATCAACAAACCACTTACTAGTTAAAGTATTCTGAATACAATCATTAATCGTATAACCTGATTTAGCCAGACATCTATTTATACTATTAGTTAGTAATGTTGGTATTGAATTAATGTTAACGTCACATGTTAATGTTTCATCAATACAATCATTATCAAATAACCTACCGTAGTACACACAAGGTATACAATCCACAGGTATAAGTTGACACCCTCTTTGTCTTCTCCAAACATGTTTTTGTCTTTGTAATACATTATTTACCATTTTCTGACCACCCATCCATATAGTCGAAGCAGGAATCATTTGTTCTACAAGTTTCGTCCAATAGTCACCAATACCTAAAGTAAAATCAATCATCTTTTGGTATGTGTATTGATTTGATGGTATGTTTACCGCAGAATCGGATTGTAAATATTTCCAATATATCGATTGTAGTGTTGGATAACTGTTCACCGCACCATCACTAATGGTTTGTCGGTTTCTTACATTAATTAATGTACTGTAAAAAGTTTGAGCAAACTCGAAAAATGTTTTTTCTTTCGGTAATGGATTAATGATTGTCCAATCTTGACCACCAGGTGATGGGTAAGGAGATGTTAACCCTGACGATGGAAAAGGGTAATTATAACGTCTTGACATTCTCCATATATCGTAAGTAATACCTTGAGCCATGTTTAAATACAATTCAACATTTTTAGCGTTAAGTACTAATTTTTCATCAAATACTTCATAATAAGCATTATATTCCCCATTACGGTTTCTTCTTATACCCGTTTCAGTATCGTCCCACGACTTATTATTATCTATAGTTCGGGTCAGACCAAAACCAATATCCATATATGGAAATTTTCTAAATCTATCAAAATATTTTTGACCGTAAGTAAAAGTCTCCAAGGAGGTCTGAATACTAGGATTCGCACCTGTGAATGTTGAATTGGTAATATCAAGTTTTTCAATTGCTCTATGGTCAGGGGTCTCAATATACCAACCCGCACCTTTTTCAAAAAAGTATTCGTTATTAGTTACTGGTCTTTGAGGGTAACCATATTTATTCATAGGGTAATCGGCTCTAGTTTCCTCAGTTTGAGTCACGTATTTTGATGTCGTAAATCCAGTGTAGGGTATCCCCTGTATATTATAAACAACTGAAGGGTCTAAGGCGGGTACATCATCTACTTTGGTACCTCCTGACATTTTTAAGAACTCACCCTCAAACCTTTTTACGTTTATTGGGCCATCAGCAATATAAACAATCTCATTAAACTCAATTAAATCTTTAGGTGCTCCTACCATTCTCATAATCGCCTCAATAGAATGTCTAGTACCTTTAGATTTAAACAAATAGGCTGAGTTTAATATCAAATTCCTATAAAACTGATAATTTAACTGATTTGGTGTTGGGTCGTTTTGAAATCCTGAATAAATAGATTTATTTTTAGAACCAAATATAGAGGTTAAGAAATCTTCGTTAGTGATTGGTGAGATATTAGTATTCCACCCTAAGGTCTGTGCTAAATTTTGTAATAATTCAGATGGTATATCATTTTGAGGCGTATAATGTACTGAATTCATAAACGATAACGCATCTATAAACTTTTTAGACTCATCAAAACTTCTACCGTATATTTGTAGTACTTTTTCAACTTTTTTATCTCCCGTATCAAAGTCTTTAAATGCTCCTGTAGTTAAAAATCTAACAATTAAATCGGTCTTATATCGGTCAATAACTTCCCCGATTTGACTAACCTGAGTAAGATAATTATCGAACCTTACTGTAGATATATCTAAATTCCAAACACCTAATTTAGGCCATGTTACTCTTTTTTTACTTTTTATAAATTGACCATCATCAGATTCTTCAACTAAATCGAACGTTGAGGTATAAGGTGGGTTACTAAATCTATTTAGTAGGAAGTCTTCAATTTCATCAAAGTCTTCTTTGAATGTAAATTCAGTTTGAAACGTATTTGGTCTCAATATTAACGTATCCGTAGACGCAGTTAATCCACTAAACGGATTACCTTGTACACTTACCGTAACGGTACCCGCCGAAACATTTTGTGACGCCATAAAATTAACAAACGGATATTCAGTTTCCATATCATTAACATACAACGCATATTTGTTGTAGTTACTTGTCATATCTCTTAAAGGACTTAAAGGGTACGGTCTAACCGATATATTACGAGCGGCGTTTACTGAGTAATCAATATCAAAAGGATTATTAAATCTAGTTACATCCATCGTAAATGTCGTTACTTGTTCGACACTATCAAACGTTATATTATTAGCGGTATTAGCACTACTATATGATGGTAATAAAAGTCGATTAACTTGTATTGACGCAGGAAAGAAATTTATTATCCTCGTAATCGATGACGATAATCTTTTCTGTAACGAACCATAAAGTGCGTAATTCGTGACCTGACTAATGTCATAGTTAGGGTAAACTCTATAATTTTTTATCGCTATTGCACGAGACTCTTCAATACTATCAACATCAAGGTCCTTTAAAGATATTGGATTACTAAAGACACCTGTCTCAAATGTTCTATTAACTTTTTCAACAATATTAGTGGAAAACTCAAAGTTACCTTGTGTTAGTCCCCCTCCCGCAACCACTTGAAGCCCTACTAAATCGGGTGAAAATGATTGGTCCGCACTTGGAGGTGCTGGTGGGTAAAAATACTTCTTAGTATTGTTGTTATTTGTTGCCATTCTTAATTAGTTATATTGTTGAAATTTTTACTGAAATCTATATTATCGTCCCTATCCTGTCTAACCTCGTATAGTAACTCATTAAATTCATCTCTAACTTCAAATAGATTATATTGTTTGTAAATATTAAGATTACTATCATACATTGTGTATATACCATCTTCCATACTTTTAGTTTGATTACCGTAAAGAGCTATCGCTAAGGTATCTATATCATGTTCAGCTAATTCAATATCAACGCTTATTGGGTTGAAGAATGTATTAGTCATCACTATATTTTGATTAGGTTGACCAATAAATGGTGTCGCGTTTGCCTTATTAGAAGGTGCACTCGATGGTGAAACCGTGCAGAAAATTAAATCACTACCCCCATCCACATATCTATATCTAATCGCTTTCTGTGAACTATTACTTAAATTAGTCACAACTGGTTCACAATAAAATGCTGAGGTAACAACCCTATAAAAATTAGGTATTTTAGTACCGTTACTATTTAAATATTCGATACGATAACCTATTAATCCTTGATTAATAAACCTATTTCGATATTCCTGAGGTACCCCATTTAAATCTATTATTATACCTTTAACATTAGGTAATGATGATAATACCCCACAATCAGTAATTGTAGTTCTAATCTCTACAGGCCTTATGTATAATGTATATATTCCTATTTTATTAAATTCTTCAGCTGGAAGTTTTAAATTATATAGACCTCCTAATATTTCAACATCAGCATTACCACCTGTCGTTGAACTGTGGAAATAAGGTGTTAATATATCTTCGGCGTTCAATTTTGTTAAAACAAAATTTGTCGTAACGTCTCTTGATGGAGTATAATTTAAAATTATCTCCACATCCTCTGGAGACATGTCAGCTGGTCGTACTGTTCCGTATGTTCCTAATGCCATTTTTTTACTCGTTATTATTGTTTATTCTAAAGTAACCATACCCATAAGATACCATGTCACCTAAGTTATCCACCTCCCCAAGTCTTTGTAGTGATTCAAACCCTGAAAGCTTCCCTCTTTCAATAAATATTTCAGATTGTATTTCTGGCGAGTCAACTACGTTAATTAATACTTCTTGTTTGGTTATTGCTGACGCAACTAACTCATTACTTGTTAAACCTGAAGATTCGGCGACATATAATGTGGTACCATCTAAGTAATCGTAGTACTGAACATTATTGATTGTATATGATGTGTACCCACTTGTTATTTGGTCAACCTTACCAAAAGCTTGACCACCTTTAACCACTGTAGTGGTAATATCAAACTGAGTATTACCATATAATTTAAGTTCAGATAATCTTGAAGAACTAAATCCACTTAATATAAATGGTACTGTGGTAAAATTATTAGATGTTTGACTTTGTACCGTATTAGAACTATCTCCCGTAAATATATAATCGTAACTAATAGGTATCCCTGACCAACTACCACCTTGTGGTGTAAATGTAATATTACCATAAGGATTAGTAATTGTTACTCCTGTTGTTGGAATATAAACTGTTTTTTCGACTATTGTTTGACCCCATGGATTATTTTGAGTCAATGTTATAACATAACTAGAAGTCATATTAGGGTAAATATGTGACAAATATTGTGGAGCGTTTGAAGTTAGTGGTTCACTAAAACCGTCACCCCAATCAACAATATAGTCAGACAACTTTAAAAATCCTTTGAATTCGTCAGACGTATTAAATAACCTTATCGCGTTTTGATTAGATGGGTCACCAGATGTTATAAAATTAGACACCACATCTTGTTGTATGGCGAACCCATCAAATGGAGTATAAAAACCGTAGTTTTCATATGTTTGTCTAAAAACTATTGGTACCGTTAACCCCGTTAGTAAACTACTACCATCTGTACCACCACTCAATATTTGAGTCATACCAGTATAAACACCAAAAGTATTTCCACTAAAGTATTCGGTAATAACGTCACCTTTTATTGATTCAGGCGAAATCTTTATGTAATATTTATCTTCCATTATTGTGGATTAACATATTCGTACCATTTTATCCCATTAGTTAATTGACCTACACGATTACCTAAACCATATCCTTCAAATACTTCATACTCATAATTATCAACATCTAAATCGACTTTATAATAAAAGTATTCGGGTTTATTAAATTTAAATTTCTCACTCATACCTGATTGTGGTCGATTAATCATTCTAACAAATTGACCTAGTTTAGCATTAAAAAATTTGGCAGACATATAAAAAGTATTAATATCTATATATTCTCGACTTTTTAACCAATAAATAAAGTAACCTTCTTTATCTCCCGTAAAATCTAAATTAAATGTTGGTGTTCTAATAATAACAGGTTTAGGTACACTTGGCGTTCCAATATCCACCCCTTGTTTCTCACCTTGTTGAGTCGGTATTACTACCGTAAAATACAATCTTTGATTTTCAGGTTGTGTGGAATCATAAAAATCTAACTTAAAAAAACTTCTTCTAAATGAATTCGCATAGTAATACATTTCTTTATTCGTAAATGATATTCCACTATACGTTGGGTAGACTGAAGGGTCAATATAATTGTAACTAGAAACCCATAAGTTAGTATTTGCCGGTGTAGTATTACTTACATCAATAGACCGATTAAAAAATGAAAATTCATGCGTTGTACTAGTCTTAGGTTCATTATTTACTGTTAACCATTTGTTATGTGAATACCTTGTTGTTTCAAAATCCTCCACAGGATTAATTATCTCCTCAAGGACATCATTCTCATATTGTTTAATTAAATCCTCCCTACCAAAATTATCAAAATCAATTTCAAGAGGCAGGTTAAGGTAGGTATCCCCATTATTAACAGTAAGTCTAAATTTATTCACAATTATCAATTATTGGTTGGAAGATTATGTTATTAAAAACGTTGTTGTTTTTCATTAGTGGTGTTTGTAAAAATAGTACGTCAGCAAATGGGTAATGTTCCCCATTTAGAAATGGATGGTTAACTCCATTGCCACTAGAATCTATAAACCCATATGAGTAAATATCTCTCCATCTCCATTGTCCCTCATAATTAGAAAAAAATGAATAGTCGGGCACCCCACTGACATCGTTTTTATCACCCACTTCAATATAGTCTGAATATACTCTTAATTTTACTGAATGGTGGGGGTTATATGTATATCCATCAGGTAAATTAGTACTCCCATTAGTTGTAAAAAACGATGGGTTGAATGAATATTTATGAGAAATTGGTGACACAACAGTTTCTTTTTGGTCATACTCATTCCACTCACAAACATCACCCTTTAATTCAGTACCAAGAGGTAAGTCTTTATTATAGTAAAACCTCAGATTTAATCCGTTATCTCCCGCCCTTTCATAAAAGTCAGTATTAATATTATCTTTATTATTAACATTTGCTTTAGACCACCACGTATCCATAGTATCACTTAAAAAATTAAAGCTCCACCCCACTTCTAATCCTTTAGTTGGCTGAGTTTGTGTTGGACTATTAAAATATCCCATGTAACCTTTATTAACTATAGTGATAAATAATTCAGTAACAGGTCGGTCTAAATTATCCATTAATGGGATTATATCAATATCTTTATCAAATGACACACCAAAACTACCACGACCATCTTTAACCGATATTCTTGTAACTTCATTAGGCGTTAATGCGGAGTATTCTAATTTTCTTTTAATAGGGAAATTGTTTATTTCAAAAGCCATTCTTGTTAAATCAACATTAGACGTTTCTGTTAATGTTTTATGTTTTCTAACATAATATTTAGAGGTCGTTTCACCTGTATTGGCTGGATTTATCACTCTTTTTAAGTTACCCATAAAATCATCACTAATCGTTGCCCCCGTAAATCCATAATTATAAACATTAAGAATTTTATCATCATTACCATAGGCTTGATTACCTAAACTGTAAACTTCTAACAAATTAGACCCATTAACAGGTGTTTGTAAATAAATGTAATCCCCCGGATTTATATTATGTTTGTAACCACAATAGAAACTTATCATATTCTTACCATTTACGACACGATTTTTAATAATATAAGGTATTCCTTCGGACACTTGGAATGTTATTTTATTAGGTGGAGTACCACTATCTTCATCCGTATATGTCATATACTGATTATAATCATTAGTATGTGGATATGTTAGGTATGTTGACCAATTATATGTAGACGCACTTTTACTACGGTAGGTAACATGATTTGGTATTCCACTTGTCCTAAAAAAATTAAATTCATCATATGGTGGATACCCTGTCCATATCGCGTTTTGAATTACCCCCCCCGCATCCTGTACCGATTTAAGAGGATTAATTAAATATAATTCATCTTCAAATGGGTAGTAATTATTTGTTTTTCCTGATACTATATTATCAAATAAATTAACTATTTTACCAGCAATTCTAAACTTAGTTGATATCTGCCTTTCATGGTCAAACCTTTCCTCTAAGTTTAATATAACGGTCCTGTCACCTTCTATTATACTTTTTTTAGTGTTCTCTATTGGTACTTGAATAAATAAATCAGTATCAGGTGCACCAGCATATCTATCTGAACCTCTTACTATCCTTATAGTTTCATTATTTTTCTGATTACCCATTTAAGTCTGCGTTAAACATATATTTAGTTATGAATAAATTCATTGCACTTTTTCCCTTTTTTAAACCAAAATAATTTTGAAATGGTGAACCAACTCGATAACCATCATTTGTACCGTTAGGTGCCCCGTTGCCAGGGTAATCGTTGATTGGTCTATTAAATATATATCCAGTAGGTAATCCACTGCTAGGTTTGGGGTACCCATTTGCTCCGTCAAATTTTTCATCTTGATACCTCTCCACTATACAGTCTTGGGTATGCCATGTATTTTCTTCACCTCCCCATAAATCACCATTTTGGTATTCCCAAGTATAAAATGGAACAACTTGTGTTCCAGGATAATTAAATTCATTTGCAGTAATTTGATTCAACGGGGGATTTTCCGCAAACGTAATTTGACCCGGACCTAATATTCTTCTGTCACCAACTGTAGGGATTTGGTCAAACTCACTTATAGTACTACCGGTAAACCATATACCGAAGATACCACCAGCAACTGATATCTCATCTAGATAGTTACCTGAAAGATATGGTAAAGTACCAAACTCAGTATTAATAGAACACATTTGAGCATAATCACCATCCACTCTAGAATCAAAGAATCTTTGTCTTAAATCCCCCCCACCATCTCTTGAAAATAGCGTTTGTATGGAAGCGTCTTTTGCACTTAACAATTGTTCAAGGAATGATGCGTCAATTAATCTTGAGATAATAAATAAATTTAATATCCCTGATACATCTTGATATGATGTTGATTCAACTTCATCAATAATATACCCTTGAAATTCTGGTGTTAATAAAATTTCTTTTAAAAAATCTGTTTTTGGTCCCAAATCCATAATAGTGGTTGGTTGCCATATATTACCTTCATTTGCCCCAATCGTCATTAAACCACCAAAAGTCCCTCCATCACATTGTGTCTGAGGTTTAAAATTACCTTGGTAGTAAGGCGCCGACCTATAAAAGAATGAATTAGTATCTGTATTAAAATATATTGGACCACAATTCTTTTTACTATCGCTTCCAAACCAACCTTGTTGACTTTGTGAGTCACCACAGAATTTATATCGTTTTACCTCATTATCACTATCATAGAAAGTTTTCTTCTGAAATGATGGCATATATAAAGTACCGTTTACCCAATTATTTTGGAACATGTGACCTATCACCCCTCTACACGCACCAAACATAAATCTAAATCTAGTTCTCCATTCGAGGAAGAATTTAAAATCTTTAGGTATACTTAACACTAATGGATTATCAACAAATACATAACAACCACCTTGTGTTCTGTCGTCATCATCACATGGGTCTGAAACTGCAAAGTCATCTCCTGAACCATTGTAACAACCTAAAACTTTTAATCCATTACAAGTGAAACTTTCCAAAACCCCATTAGGTAACGCGTTTGAATTTGGGTCCGCATTAAAATCACCGCTAGCACCTGAACTATCGGTAGCGGTATTTCCTCCACCATTAGGTACCCCTGTACTCTGTCCGGTATCTGATATAGTAAATATCATAAACGACTCATTAAGGTGTAAAGGAAAATCCTGTAGATATCCCCGTAACGGTCCTGTTTCTCTATTTGAAGATGTAGGTAACCTATCTGACCTAAATACTAATTGGGTTGAATCAACCATATCCATTTCAGGAGCCGTTACGTTACCAGCAAAATAGGATGGTGAAACTGTGTAATTTTTTTCATTTGAACTATTAAAAACATCATTTGGGCTTGTGTCTGTCCATTGATATGATGCCCCATCTATACGTCCCTGAGGGAAATGTAATGGGTAGATGCCATTATCTTGATAGGAATTAACTGACATATATTCATATTGTTCACCAGAACTAACATTGACAGTATCAGTTTCTACCGTTTCACCATTACTTCCAATTGCTCCAGTACCCCAAAAATTATTATCCCATTCTGTACCTAATGACGAATAATATGCTAATCCTGTGGAGGTAAAGGATGAATACGCCCCTAAATTTGCCGTTGCCCCTGTACCTCCCAAAGGTTGAGTGCTAGGTGTAAATAAAAACGATGAGTGAAATAAATCAGTATCAGTATTATTTGTATCAGAAAAAGATGGATTAGCACTACCATTTAATTGAAAATGTTGTTTAGGTGTATACTCATCTGCCACGTTACTATTCTCCTGTATTGGAATATTTGGATAATATTCTCCAGTAAACGTAAGCAAAGAACTGTAGTTGGGGTCACCATAATCACCACCAAATAATTTAGATAAATCAAATGACATAGTCTGTCTTGGAGAATATGGGTCAACACCTCTAGTAAGGAAATAAATATTTTGACCAGCAAAACTGTCAAAATAGTCTCTAGGTTTTTTAGTGTAAGCTGTAAATGTGGGACTTTGACCGCCAAAAGTATAATTGTTTTGACAAAGATGTATTTGTCTATAATCAAGAAGGTAATTATGTAAAATCGATTCGCTCTCATTAGCCACAGACACGGTATGACCTGTTGCCTCATCTATTGTTTTTTTACCTATAACCTGATAATACTCCATACCCGATTTAAAATTATATGAGTTACCATCTATAGGAGAGTATAGGTATAGTTGTTTTGTTAAAGAACCACCACCTGCTGGGTTAGCATAAGTAATATTCTTTTGAATGTAGGCCGAAGAATTTGAAACCATAGTACCCGATATACTTTGAAAACCATATTGGTTAACTGTTAATCCAGTATTATTTAAATTAGGGTCTTCAATTAATTCACTATCAACAAAAGTTAATAATTGTCCCGGAGTGTAGTCAACGTTACCGTCTGTAACAATAATGATTGGCATATCTTCATAACGGTTAAAAGTTTGATTTGGAGATGGATTAGACGGTGGATTAGGTAAGGTTGCAAATTGGTTATTACGAACTTCAACTTGCATACGATTCTGTGTAGGGTTGGTAGTAACTCCATCGCTCAAAGTATCAAAGTACCGTTCCCTCTGATTTATTAAGTTTATTGACTGAGGTAAACTAGTGTTAACGGTAGTTCTAACGACTCTTGCACCTGACAAAGGTATTTTACTTAATGCAAATGGACTTTTAACCATATCGGGACTAAGACTATAATACCCATCTTCCGTTGGATAATCAGGGTCATAACCTGAAAACATAACCATATTATATTGTTCAGCGTATCCATCACCATCACTACTGTTCCCATAACAAGCATAACATTCATTACCACCACCACCACACTCAATTGGTTCATAAGCACCTATACTAACAAAATCAGATAAATCACTGTTATTAGCATTTTCAAAGGCAACCTCAAAACTATCAATGGTATCATTACCCTCAACCTCATCCATATTAATATCTTCACATGCACACGCCTCACAGTCAGGATAAGTAATCATAGGTAAAGTTAACCTCTTAAAGGGGTTTTCTTTTGACATTTTCTTTAAACCCTTTTTATCACAATCACTTTTTTTAACTCTTCTACTAAAAAACGCAATTGCTTTACATACTAATTTTATTATCGGATTTAAAATCATCACGAAAAAATTAACAATAGCCCTAACTACAGGATATAATAACGCCAATACATGCATTATTGGTATAATTACAAAAATAACAGGAGATATAACAGTTAATAATATATTAAATACGAAGTATATAAAATCAAAGTTTCTTTGTCCGTCATTTATTGGAAAACGATTATTCTCGCTCGCACATTGTTTATCTAATATTTCTTTTATCCCATAATGAGACGCCCTACCAAGACCATATTTCCAACGGTCTATGTGCGCCGCAGTCGTATAAACTTTATTAAATCCAAATAAATAAAATGTATCTTCACATTTTATTGCAGCGTCTTTATCATAATAATCTGACCAATCTAATGAAAAAGAATAAGACTTATTTAAGTCTTTAAAGGAACCACCACTTGATGGTGGACTATTACCCCAATGTTCTTTAATATTTGGTATTAAATAATTGGCTCTCATGATTTGTGATTGTAACCCCGCCTCATTTTGCCATTTAATTTTAAACCTATATTTAGATTTAGTTGGTATACCTATTGTTGGGTCGACTGAAATTACTCTCTCACCAAATTCATTGGTGGTCATATAGTCCAAATTCATTGGTAAATCTATTAACCAAGCTCCGTTATCATCAACAACATTACCCCCATCTTCTAACTGATACTGTTCAAGTACGGGGTCACCATTTACATCTTCCTCGATTGTGTGTCTTATAGCTAAAATTTCTCCAGGACCCGCGGCAGTATCACATAAATTACCTGTATCATTTTTGGGTCTACAAGTGGCTTTAATATATTCATCATCTGTCGATGAAAAAATTGAACCCATAAAAACTGAATGAGGAGTAATTTCGATTCCTTGGTCTGATAAATCAAAATCAACTCTAGTTATCCCAACATCACACATTTCATCTTGACCCCAAAACGAACTAACGTCAATATCTTTTATTTCATTTACTATTTGAGGTAACGATGATAAATCCTTAGAGTCTTTAAATAATTGACCACTAAATTGTGATTTTACCCCCCTACCCATTCTTATTAAATCAGATGGTCTTAATGAAAACTCACCAATATTAGATAAATCTAAATCCATTACAATTTTTTGACTACCTAACGGTACACCAACAATCATAAAATCCCCCGAATCATTAGTTCTTACAGAATACTTATAATACTTTTCATAAACTTGTAAAACTTCTTTACGAGTTAACACATCATCGACTGATGGGAACGTACCCGTCGCGTTGTGACCATAGTATTCGTCCTTATAAGGCAATAAATTATATCTATAACCGTCCTCATTTTTAGTCGTAGGGGTTTTATATGGATATAAAGTAGAAATGATTGGGTCATTTTCATCTACACCGTCTAAGGGTATGAAAATAGATATATGGGCATTAGGTATACCGAACCCACCATTGGCTATGACACGTCCAACAACAACCCCATAATCAGCACAAAACTGAGTGTATAGGTCTTCTTGTCTTAATTTTAAAGATAGAATCTCTAAAGAATCAAAATCTTGGTCAATTTTAACGTTAATATTTCTATCAACACCTGGTTCTGTTCTTATTCTAATAGATTTTGGCATAATTAGTTTTTAAGATAAATAGTTATTCATCTTAATTTTAATTTGATTTTGTCAAAAGTATATGGATAGATTTAAGAGAAGTCGACATTTTTAAGTGACTTAGCCCTAACTTTAATGTCGTTATTAGGAAAACGAATTTGGTACACTTGATTTGGTTGAGCGAAAATTGTATCGTCAACTAACTGTATTTGTTTTGTTTGACTGTCAGAATACCTTTGAGATGTTTGTGAATTAGAATACCTACCCCCAACTTTACCAAAAACTTTTAAATCTGAAAGTGATATAACACCAGGAATATCTTGAACTATTCTTCTAACATCAGAAACATTAACATTAAACCCTAGTTGTTGTTTTTGTGGTGAAAAATAACTATCAACAGAATTAATTATATTCGTAATAATTTGACCTTGGTTTTGAGTTGAATCCATAACTACAGACAAATCAAACTCTAAATCAATTACATTAGCGCTAGATATTGAAATGTAGTCATTTATCATTCTATAATGTGATAAATAATTGGCAATATTTTGTTTTAAAGTGTTTGACACCGACTCAGTTAATTTACCTTGATTATCATACGAAAGAATTTCAATCTTTATTTTATTATCTTCTTCAGTAATCGCCGCTTTAGCTGGTGCACCATATCTACTTGGCATAGTTCTTACTAATGAGTTATAATCGTTTACAGTTACTGCTCTTTTTTGTGCCGCAAAGTTAAATGAAACCATATTCCTGACTTCTTCAGTTGTAGGTAAGTCCCCACCTCCAATAGCCGCGGTAACATTAGTAACTCTCAAACTTTCAATCACATTTTGACTTATGGTACTCGATGGTCCATTCACATCAAAATAAGTTGTTCCAAACTGAGTAAGTACGTCAACCCCAACATTAGAAGCTTTACCCCCACCAATTCTATATTGAACAAATAATGTAGTATTTGCTCTTACGGTCACACCTAGCCCAATATTGTTTTGGTAATCTTGAATCCTTAATGGAATTCCTGTTCTTGTGAACTCTTGTAATTGTTCTTCAGGAGTCGTAGTCCCTCCCCCAAAATTTACTTTACAATAACCTTCAGGCGTATATTCCGATACAAATCTAGTTTCGGTTTCAATATATTTACCAACTTTAATACCTGGTTTGTCAGCAGGTTTAGTTGGGTCTTCAACAAATATTCTAGCCTCAGCTAACGCATCCACTTCGTACCATCTATTAGGTGAACTAATAAATTCATCATAAGTTGGAGGAGACTGGTAGTTAACTCCGTCTTTTTGTATCAGAGAAGTTATACTTATAACATTTTTTTCGGGTAAGAAAAACTCAAAAAATGGTCTAACATCATTATTGTTAATAACTTTTTTAAAAGTTTTAGTTAACCCATTCACTACGACCTCTCGTTTAGTCATAGTATAATTAATTAATCGATTATTCCCATCAAAGTTTGGCGTTTTAGTCCGATTGGGGTAACCCTCACTATTATATTGTGTGCTAAACTCGATATCGTTAGGATTTTCAAATACTTGTCCACCACCAATAAATTGTGAACCCGCCCTCATAGTACCTAAATACCTTTCATCTTCTTGGTCACCTAACGCAGGTACAGTAATAGATACATCGACTAAAGCGATTGATGGTCGATTACCAGGTATTTTTAAACCGTAAGTTCTAGCGATATTATATAATGAAGATTTTTGTTGTGCATATTGAAGTACAGTCTCCTGTATACTACGGTCCATGTGATAATGTAGGTTATCTCCAATAGCCGCATTTAAATCCATAAACACTGAGTAAATGGAGGCATCATTAAAATTACCAATTAATTCGGGGTAATACTGTTGTGTATAATTTATCAATTCCTGTCTTAAGGATTGAAAATCTCTGTCTGTGTATGATATTTTACGATTAGCCATATATTATTAAATATTAATGATAACGAAATCTTTAGATGAAAATGTACCATTAACAATTGTATAGTCAATTCTTAGTTTAGCGGTGTACTCTTGAGTCCCTTGTCCCGCTACCTTATATATCTGACCACCTAATTCATCGTAATTTATTTCCCCTGGTAAGGGTTCGGCTTCTAAGTATGGTTGTATTGAAATATCATTTATTTGTAGATTAGGGATGTATTTATCCACCGCCTGTCTAACATCCGCCTTAATTGCGTCAAATGTGGGTCCATCCATTGGTTCAAATATAAACTCATAAATTCGAGTACCAAAATCAGGTAAGTAGTACCTACTCCCCTTTCTAGTTAGTATCAAATGTAGTAAATCTGCCCTAATCTCCTCATCAGTAGATTGAGTCAATCTAAGGTAGTCCCCTTGTAAACTATCTCTAAAAGGAAAAAATACTCCGTATGTTTTACCGTCTGCCATATCTCATAAATATAAACACAGATTATTTTATCTAAATATAAAAGAAAAAAGGTTAGACGAATCCAACCTTTTTATATAATATCCCTATATTTTATCCCTTAACCTTCACATGCAACACATTGCAAATCATTTAAATTTAATTTTTTTCTAGCAAATGCTTGTGCCGAATTCATTGAATGTTGATAATATAGTGTTTTTACCCCTAACTTCCATGAGTCAATAAGTAACTTATTTACGTCTTTAGTCGGCATTTCAGGTGAAACCATTAGATTTAATGACTGTGATTGGTCTATATAATCCTGTCTTATTGCCGCTTGATTAATAATTGATGATTGATTAATTTCTGCAAATGTTCTAAAAACATCTTTTTGTTCGTCACTTAAAAAATCTAAATGTTGTACCGAACCATCTCCCTTTTTAATACTGTCCCACGTATCTTTATTATCCATATTCATAGTACCTAACAATTCTTTTAATACCGGATTTTTAATCGTAACCTTCATTTTCGCAACGTCTTTAACGTAACAGTTAGACCAAATAGGTTCAATAGATTGTGATACTTGACCAAGAATAAATGCTGAAGAAGTAGTTGGTGCAACTGCGTTAAGTGTAACATTTCTTCTACCATAACCTTTTAAATATTCAGGTTCCCCAAATATCTCAGCTAATTCTTCTGACGCCTTGTATGATTTATCTTTAATGGTTTTAAACACCTCAACATTAAGTTTAGCAGTTTCTCTTGTGTCAAATGCTAATCCTTTTGATTGTAAAAGTGAATGCCAACCTAAAACACCTAAACCAAGTGCTCTTTGTCTTTTAGCAAAGTTATAAGCCTTTTCCATATATATAAACGCCATTTTACCTTCTCTCGTCCCGTTGTCTCTTAATTCTTCTAATTTATTACAATACTCAGTAACGACCGCATCTAAGAAATAAACCATAGTTTCAACAGCATCAGTATCTTTCCACTCATCATAATAAAGTACATTCATAGATGACAAAACACAAACAAATGATTCGTCTTCAGAATTATGTAATGCAATTTCAGAACAAAGATTCGAGTTATATATTTTAGCTCCTTTATCTTGATAAACGTCAGGTGCGTTGTTATTCATTGTATCATGAAACATAATATACGGATAACCAATTTCACCTCTTCTTTGGATTACTTTTGCCCATACTTTTCTTTTATCGTCATCACCTGCAATCATCTCTTCCATGAACTTATCGGTTACCGTCACTGCGTGTGTCAAATCTTGGATTGAAGCACCTTCTGTACCAATCTCTAAAAACTCCATAATGTCTGGATGTTCAACAGGTAAGTAAGGTGAGAACCTACCTCTACGTGTTGCTCCTTGTGAAATATTATCCACGACACTTTGAAAAAGATTCATAAAGTGAACCGCTCCTGGCGCATGTCCGTTATCAGTTATCTTAGCTCCACGACCACGAATGTTACCGAAATACCCTGAAGTACCTCCACCCATTTTACTCATCTCACCAACCTCAGCTTGAGTAAATAGAATTGACTCTATACTATCACTGACATTAGAACCGAAACAACTAACAGGTAATCCTCTTTCTTTACCAAAATTTGCCCATACTGGTGATGATAGTGAATACCATCCTTTACTCATATAGTCGTAAAATTTATCGGCGAATCCTTCTTTACCTAATAGTTTTTCTGCGTGTTCTGCAATTGTTTTTATTCTATCTAAAGGTTCTTCACCCTCACTCAAATAACCTCTACGAAGAAACGTAACTGATTCTTCATTAATCCAATTAAAAGGTTTTCTATTTTTCATATTATTGTTTTGTTATTGTTTTTAAAATAAATCGTTAGATGTTATTGATTTCTGTTTTTTACTGTAATTAATACTTCTTTTATTAAAAAAGTCAGTATGTTTTGTAGTTAGAATTTCATCATCAAACCATTCTGTGGTTTCTAATAGTGTTTGATTAATTTCAAAAATACTATCAACACCTATAGAATTCAAAGATACGTTAAATCTATGTTTAATGAACTCCATTGTTTGTTTTTTAGTTAAAAATTCTAAGTCACCTTTTTCGAAAATCCAATTAACTACTTCAGTCTCCGCATCATAAGCCTCTTTAGTTGCAATAACTAAATCTTCAACTAATTGTGGTGTCCACCAATCAGGGTTTTCTTTTTTAATTAAATTAACTAATTCAAACCCAAATTCCGCATGGATATTCTCTTCTTTAGATGTCGCCTCAACTGCGTTACTAATACCTTTTAATTTATTTTTATGTTTATTAAATGACATAATAACTAAAAATTGTGAAAATAGTGATACGTTTTCAACAAACATTGAGAATAACACAATAGACTCAAAGTATTCTTTATCATCGACCGATTTAGAGTTTGAGATAGCCTTTTCTAAGTATTTAATTCTTCTTCTTACTTGTGGGACCTCTAACAAATTTTCAAATTCCCCATTAAGTCCTAGTAATTGGATTAGGTGTGAGTAAGCATCCGCATGTCTCACTTCTGATTCAGCAAACGTCGCCCCTACATTACCAATTTCAGGTTTCGGCATTCTTTTATAAATGTCACCCCAAAATGATTTAACCGCCACTTCAATTTGTGAAATCGCTAACATTGCTCTTTCAACTGCCGATTTTTCTTTTTCATTTAAATGTACTTTATAGTCTTGGATATCAGACGTATAGTTAAATTCTGTGTGTACCCAATAGGAGTGTCTAATTGCGTCCACATATTCATTTAAGTTTGGGTACTCGTAAGGTTTAAGATTAGTTCTTTTTGAAAAAATGTTAGGTCGATTTTTAGAGCGATAAATAATGTATTCCTTTGCCACATCATTTAACCCGTTATCCATCAATTTATTCTCTACCATATCATGAATCTCATCCACATTAGGAACTCTTTCTTTATTACCCCTGAAAAGGCTTTTAGTTGTGAGTCTAGCAATTTTTTCAGCCATACTCTCGTCTACTTTATCTATACTTTTCATCGCGTTTAAAATAGCCATTTCAATCTTTTCAGATTTAAAAACTACCTTATCCCCACTTCTCTTTATTACATAACGAATGTCTTTAGTGACACTATCAATTAGATTGTCCATATATTATTGTTTTTAAAAAATTTTATATTTTACTTTCCCTTTGTTTTCTCTTTTGTAGTAGTTCTTGAATACGTACTTTGTTTTTCTCTTCTTTTTGTTCTTCCATACCTAAGAAGGTTACACTACTATCCGTATCAATTTCTATCATTTCGTTATCGAATTTGCAATTTTCAAATACAATACC
>Ga0307488_10001697_pt1 | contig 18463 bp, 21 predicted proteins | sample SB02metaG_FD_202248 | JGI IMG/M metagenome (GOLD analysis project Ga0307488, IMG submission 202248) | Sea-ice brine microbial communities from Beaufort Sea near Barrow, Alaska, United States - SB 0.2 | ecosystem: Environmental > Aquatic > Marine > Coastal | place: USA: Alaska | collected... | reverse complement strand
TCTGGTCTGGTGCGGGTGGGCATTGTTCACATTGGGTTCGCCGTGGGTCGCCCAACGGGTGTGCCCAATGCCGGATTTCCCTGCCAGTGGTTCATGCACCAGCAAATCCTGCAAGTTAATCAGTTTGCCGACAGCGCGACGGCGATCCAGAACGCCCGCATTCGAAGTTGAAATTCCAGCGCTGTCATAGCCGCGATATTCCAGTCGTTTTAACGCTTCCACAAGGATCGGCGCAGCTTCGTGTCGACCGAGGACACCAACAATTCCACACATTTTTAGGTCTCCTTGGCGGCGTTGGCCGCATTGGACTTGAACTTTTGCAACATTCGCCGCGCGAATCCCGGTTTATTTTCTTGGCGCGCACGGCTCACCGCCATGTCACCTTCTGGTACGTTTTTGGTGACGATCGTACCGGTGGCGGTCATGCTCTCGTCGCCCAATGAAACAGGTGCCACCAACATAGTGTTGGAGCCCACGAAGACATCCGCGCCAATTGTGGTCCGGTGCTTGGACACGCCGTCATAGTTGCAGGTGATCGTGCCAGCGCCAATGTTGGACCGCTCGCCGACATGGGCATCGCCGATATAACTCAGGTGGTTCACTTTCGCGCCCGCCTCAATCACCGCGTTCTTGATTTCCACGAAATTGCCAACCTTTACGTTCTCCGCGAGTTCCGTTCCGGGGCGCAGCCGCGCGTAAGGACCGACTACGCTGCCGCGCGACACATGGCACCCCTCAAGATGGCTGAACGCGCGGATCGTTGCATTGTTTTCGACCGTGACACCGACCGCAAAAACCACGTTCGGTTCCACGACCGTGTCCGACCCGATATAGGTGTCATGGCTGAAATAGACCGTGTCGGGCGCGTGCAATGACACGCCGTTTGCCATGGCGTCTTTACGGGCGCGAACCTGAAATTCCGCCTCTGCTGCCGCTAGGTCGGCGCGCGAATTGATGCCCATGGTCTCGGCCTCATCGCAGCGTACAACGGTAGCTGTCAATCCTTTGGCACGCGCGATTCCAATGATGTCGGTTAGGTAAAATTCGCCGGCTGCGTTGTCGTCTGAAACCGCGTCCAGCAGGTCAAAAATAACACTCGACTCGGCCGATATAACACCAGAATTACAAAGTCTTATCGCGCGTTCTTCATCCGTTGCATCCTTAAACTCAACGATCCGCTCCAACGCATCGCCGTCCATGATCAACCGCCCGTAACGACTCGGATCGGCTGCTTCGAATCCCAGTACAACGACGTCCGCAGTGGCCCCAGCAGCCAGCATTGCGTCCAGCGTTTCCGATTGAATGAACGGCGTGTCACCGTACAGGATAATCACCTCACCGCTAAAATCTGCCAAGGCATCTTTGGCCTGCTGGACCGCATGCGCAGTGCCCAATTGTTCGTCTTGAATCACGACAATCGCGTCTTCGTCGTAGGCCAATGCAGCCGCGCCAACGGCGTCGGCCCCGTGGCCCGCGACAACGACTGTGCGCTCGGGTTCAAGGTTGGATCCAGACCTCATCGCGTGGACCAACAAAGACCCACCCGCGACCTCGTGCAGGACTTTGGGCATATCGGACATCATCCGAGTGCCTTTTCCTGCGGCCAAAATAATCAAAGCGACTGCCATTGCGCCCACCTGTGTTGTTTTTCCCTACATACGCACAAGGGCTGATTCCGCAAGGGCAGGACCCGCTAGGGGGCTTCACATCCCATGTCGCTGGGTTACAGATGTCGCCAAAGCAAGCGTAAGGGACACGTATGAAAACGGTTATCTTCGATCTCGACGGCACATTGGCCGACACGTCCCAAGACTTGATTGCGGCGGCCAACGTTTGTTTTACAGGTCTTGGCCTCGGCGCGCTGCTTGATCCGGCCAAAGATGCGGCCACGGCGTTGTGCGGCGGGCGGGCGATGTTGAAGCTGGGGTTTAGCCGTGTTGATGGGTTTGGCGAAGCCGACATTGCCGGTCAGTATCAGGTGTTGCTGGATGCCTATGCCAAAGACATTGACCATCATACGGTGATGTACCCCGGTGCGATGGACGCAGTTGAGGCCTTGAAAATGCGCGGATACGGTGTCGGGATCGCGACCAACAAACCCGAAGGACTGGCCGAAGACCTGATGCGGCGTCTTGGCGTCCGTGATGCGTTTGCGTCCTTAGTCGGCGCAGACACGCTGGCGGTGAAAAAGCCTGACCCTGAACATCTATTCGAAGCTGCGCGGCGCGCGGGTGGCATTGCGGCGCTGACCTGTCTGGTGGGTGACACCGCGACGGACCGCAACACTGCAAAAGCTGCAGGCGTGCCATCGATCCTTGTGACGTTCGGCCCGTCCGGTGAAAACATGGCCGCCCTAAACCCCGAAGCCCTGCTGGAACGCTACGAAGATCTGCCCGCGATCGTGGACCGCCTGATGGGGGCAGCGTAATCGCCATTGACGGGTCGACGACCTCGCCGCACAAACAGATCATGAGCGAGAATTTAACAGACGTCTTCCGCGGCAGCTTCACCCAGCAGGAACCGATCCCGCAGGCGGGCATCGACGCCGCAACTGCGGTGCTCAACCATGGGCGATTGCACCGCTACAACACATCGGGCGATGAGGTCGCCGAGGCCGCGTTGCTGGAAGAAGACTTTGCCAGCCTGACGGGGGCAAAATATTGCCTTGCTGTGGCCTCTGGCGGGTATGCGATGACGACCGCATTGCGGGCTTGTGGCGTCGGACATGGTGACACCGTGTTGACCAACGCGTTCACCCTTGCGCCCGTTCCTGGTGCCATCGCGGCTGTTGGGGCCACGCCGGTCTTTGTGGGGGTGACCGAAGATCTAGTGATTGATCTGGATGACTTGGCGGCAAAACTGGATCAGTCTTCGGTGTTGTTGTTGTCGCACATGCGCGGCCATATCTGTGACATGGACGCGCTGATGGCGCTGTGTGACACGGCGCAAGTCACCGTCATCGAAGACTGCGCCCACACCATGGGGGCCCACTGGAACGGCACGCCGTCTGGTCGCTTTGGCAAATTCGGCTGCTATTCCACCCAGACCTACAAACATATCAATTCCGGTGAGGGCGGCTTGCTGATCAGCGATGATGCAGACGGCATGGCCCGCGCGATCATGTTGTCGGGCAGCTATATGCTGTTTGACCGCCACCGCGCGGCCCCGCCACCCGAGGCATTTGCCCAGATCAAATATGAGACCCCCAATATTTCTGGCCGGATGGACAATCTGCGTGCGGCGATCCTGCGCCCGCAATTGGCTGACCTTGAAACACAATGCGTCCGTTGGAATGCGTTGTACCGCTCTTTGGAAACCGGATTGCGCGACACGGCTGGTTTGAACCTGATTGACCGCCCCGCAAACGAAGGCTTCGTTGCGTCATCTTTCCAGTTCCTGCTTCTGGACTGGCCGCCCGCGTCCGTGCAAGACGTGATCGCGCGATGCCTTGCACGCGGCGTCGAACTGAAATGGTTTGGCGGCGCAGAGCCGAGCGGTTACACATCGCGCTATGACAGTTGGCGCTATGCCCCATCAGATCGGATGCCGAAAAGTGATCGCATTTTGGCGGGGATCATCGATATGCGCTTACCGCTGACATTTTCCACCGACGATTGCACCCAGATCGCGCGGATCGTTCGCGCCGAGGTTGGCGCAGTTTGGCAAAACCAAGCAGCAGAGTGATCACAGGGGTTGGTGGGCGATCCACACGACCTTACCCAACACCTTAAGTGCGCGCAATTCGGCGTCTTTGAAAACCTGCACGGGCTGGTCGAGTTTGTCGCCCTTCAGCACAAGCATGTTCGGGGACGGCCGCTGAATGCGGGCAAACAGGTAGCGGCCCTTTTCTGCCAAGGCCCAGATGCCGTCCTCGTGCAGGTCTACATCTGATGAGTCCACAAGGGCCAATGCACCGACCGTCAGAGTCGGGATCATGTCATCAGCCACCACCGGTAAGAATGCCAACGTTTCCGCCGCCAGCCCGCTGGCCGTTAGCCATTGCCGCGTCAGCGCCACTGGCGCGGTGCCACGAAAGTTGGGCAGTGCGGCGCTGTGATAGGGAATCGGCAGAAATCCCATCTCAAACGCCTCTTGGCGCGCTGTCGCGGTTGGCAGGAGTTCTATCGTGCGCTCGGTGAATCCGGCTGGCAGATGCACCGAGGTCTGTGTGCGGGCATCGCCGAAGTAGAACTCCAAATCCAAAACGTCTGCCAGTTGCTGCAAGGCATGTGCGTTGAACCGTTTGGGGTTGCCGGTCTTGTTGCGCATGTTCTTGATAAGCGACGGGTTTCCCACGGCCAGTCGTGACGCAGCGGCGGCCGACAAACCTTTGCGTAAAAGTGCCGCGTCTATGATACTCATTAATTCTTTCACCAATCACAAAAAGCCTAAATTTTGCGTTTGGGCCATGCTCTGCGCAAACGAACGTATACTTTTGGCCAGTTATGGCCAAAAGCGCAAAGACCCCGATATGTGCAAGGACATCACTCAGGGCGCCACTTTCGCTGGAGCAATAAAATATCTTGTTAGTGCAGCACTAGAGTTTAACGCCAAGATTGCAGCCCAATGTTTGAACCAAAACAGGCATGGCGCCATATCCCGCCCAATTTTTGGTGCACAGGATTGACGCGGGACCCGCCGTAGGGCATGTTATTGAACAAGCGTTCAATAAATTTGGAAATGTCATGTTTACTGCCTCAATGACCTTTGATCTTGGCGAAGATGTAAATGCCTTGCGTGACATGGTGCACGCTTGGGCGCAGACGCACGTGAAACCGATGGCCGCGCAGATTGATCGCGACAACCTGTTCCCGCCCGCACTTTGGCGCGATATGGGGGACCTTGGTTTGCTCGGCGTGACAGTGGATGAAACATACGGCGGCGCAGGTATGTCGTACCTCGCACACACGGTCGCGGTCGAAGAGGTCGCACGCGGATCGGCGTCTGTGGCGCTGTCTTACGGAGCGCATTCAAACCTGTGCGTCAACCAGATCAAACTGAACGGCACCGATGCGCAAAAGGCGACATATCTACCGCGTCTTGTATCAGGTGAACATGTTGGTGCACTGGCGATGTCTGAATCCGGTGCCGGATCGGACGTTGTGTCCATGTCCCTCAAGGGGGAACGCCGAAACGATCGTTATATCCTCAACGGCACCAAATATTGGATCACTAATGGCGCGGAGGCCGACACGCTGGTCGTTTACGCCAAAACCGATCCGGCGGCGGGCTCAAAGGGCATCACGGCGTTCCTGATTGAAAAATCCATGACCGGGTTTTCCACATCGCCGCATTTCGACAAACTCGGCATGCGCGGGTCCAATACTGCAGAACTGGTCTTTGACGACGTCGAGGTGCCATTTGACAATGTGCTGGGCGAAGAGGGGCGCGGCGTGCGCGTCTTGATGTCCGGCCTCGATTACGAACGGGTTGTGTTGGCGGGCATCGGCCTTGGCATCATGGCGGCGTGTCTGGACGAAGTGATGCCCTATATCGCGCAGCGCAAACAATTCGGCGAACCGATTGGCAATTTCCAACTGATGCAGGGCAAGGTTGCGGACATGTACACGGCGCTAAATTCCGCGCGCGCCTACGTCTACGAGGTCGCCAAGGCCTGTGACAAAGGCACCGTCACCCGAGCGGACGCTGCCGCCTGCTGCCTTTACGCATCCGAACAGGCGATGGTGCAGGCGCACCAATCGGTGCAAGCGCTTGGCGGGGCAGGGTTTATGGCCGACGCCCCCGTCGCGCGCCTGTTTCGCGACGCCAAACTGATGGAAATCGGCGCAGGCACATCTGAAATTCGCCGGATGCTGATCGGGCGTGAACTTATGGGAGCAATGTCATGACAGATTTCGGTGGCTTGAGGGCGCTGTTCATCAACACCTCTTTGAAAAAGCAATCAACTGAAAGCCACACCAAACTGCTGATGAATGCCAGCGCGAATATTATGGCAGATCAAGGTGTTGCAGTGGATATGGTCCATATGCTCGATAACGTCATTCCCCCCGGCGTCTACCCCGATATGACCGAACATGGCTGGGATAAAGATGATTGGCCCGCCCTGTGGGACAAGGTCAAAGCGGCGAACATTCTGGTCATCGGTACACCGCTGTGGCTGGGCGAAGAATCCTCGGTTTGTCGCGTGTTGATCGAACGGCTGTATGGCATGTCGGGGGAGTTGAACGACAAAGGCCAGTCCTCATATTACGGCAAAACAGGCGGCTGCATCATCACCGGAAATGAGGACGGCATCAAACACACGGCCATGACGATCGGCTACGCACTGGCGCATCTGGGCTACACCATCCCGCCGCAGTTTGATTGCGGTTGGATCGGCGAAGCAGGGCCGGGGCCATCTTATGGCGATGACAAGGATGATGGCAGCAAGGTCGGCTTTGACAACGATTTCACCAAACGCAACATGACGATCATGTCGTGGAACCTGATGCACATCGCGCAAATGTTGCGTGGCGGCATCCCGAACGACGGCAACGACCGCCGCACCCTGAAAGACGGAATTGACGTCAATCACGACAACCCCGAATACCGGAGCTAACGCCATGCGCGACGCCCACGAAGCCGCCCTCGCGCTGGTCCGTGATGCCGCGGCTCTCGCGGCAGCAGGCGGCGGTGAAAAATCCCGCGCCCGCCATGTGTCACGTGGCAAAATGCTGCCCCGTGACCGCGTCGCAAACCTGCTTGATGTCGGCTCGCCATTTCTTGAAATCGGGGCCACCGCTGGCCACGACATGTATGAAGGTGCCGCACCCTGCGGCGGTGTGATCGCGGGTATCGGGTTGATCCACGGTCAACAGGTCATGGTAGTCTGCAACGATGCCACCGTCAAAGGCGGGACCTACTATCCGATCACGGTGAAAAAGCATCTGCGCGCACAGGAAATCGCTGAACAGTGCTTCTTGCCTTGCGTCTATTTGGTGGATTCAGGTGGTGCGAACCTGCCGAACCAAGACGAAGTGTTCCCCGACCGTGACCACTTTGGCCGTATCTTTTACAACCAAGCCCGCATGTCCGCCGCTGGCATTCCGCAAATTGCGGCCGTGATGGGAAGCTGCACCGCTGGCGGTGCCTATGTGCCCGCTATGGCCGATGTGTCTGTCATCGTGCGCGACCAAGGTACGATTTTCCTCGCGGGGCCGCCACTGGTCAAGGCCGCCACAGGCGAAATCGTGTCCGCCGAAGACTTAGGCGGCGGTGACGTCCACACGCGACTGTCCGGCGTTGCTGACTACCTCGCAGAAGACGATGCACACGCGCTGGCCCTCGTCAGGCAGATTGTACAAAACACACAATCGAAATCTGAGGCGTCGTACAAACCAAGCAATTTCAGCGAGCCAGCTAAGTCAGAACAGGACTTTTTCAACCTTATCCCGTCTGATCTCAAGACCCCGTTCGACATACGTGAGATCATCCTTCGTATTGTCGATGGGTCCGAATTCGATGAATTCAAAGCCCGCTTTGGCGAAACACTTGTCACAGGGTTCGCGATGATCGAAGGCATGCGTGTCGGTATCATCGCCAGCAATGGTGTGTTGTTTTCTGAAGCCGCCCAAAAAGGCGCGCATTTCATAGAGCTCTGTTCGCAAAGAAAAATACCGCTCATCTTCCTGCAAAACATCACCGGATTCATGGTTGGGCGGCAATACGAAAACGAAGGCATCGCCCGTCACGGGGCAAAGATGGTCACGGCTGTGGCAACCACATCGGTCCCCAAAATTACGATGATCGTCGGCGGCAGCTTCGGCGCGGGAAATTATGGTATGTCTGGCAGGGCTTACAGCCCGAACTTCATCTGGTCATGGCCCACATCGCGGACAGCCGTTATGGGCGGTGAACAGGCCGCAGGGGTTCTCGCATCGGTCAAGCGCGACGCTATGGATCGCGCTGGAACAGGTTGGTCGGACACGCAAGAAAAGAAATATAAACAACCTGTTATCGATCAATTTGAAGAACAGTCGCATCCACTTTACGCCTCTGCGCGGCTTTGGGATGACGGCATTATTGACCCGCGCGACAGCCGCGCGGTCCTCGCCATGTCCCTCCGCGCCGCCCTGAACGCACCCATTGAGGACACGCAGTTTGGCGTGTTCCGCATGTAATTTCGATACAATGTCAAAGGCGAACCAATGACCGACAAGAAGAAACGCGGCGATTTTTATTCCGGCATCCCATGGGTGTCGGTGTCGCCAGAACAGGCCCGCGCCCATCCCAAGGGCGCGCTCGGCCCGTTGCTGTGGGCGATTGTCGCCTATTTTGTCGCCATCGCAGTGCTGCGGCTCTCCCTGTCACTGTCATACGGCGCAGGCCCGACGATCGCGCTCTTTAACTTCATTTTTCCATTCCTCGTCGGCCTCGGTCTGGCGTTTCGATCACCTTGGGCGGTTATTTTCGCAGCAATTTCAGCGGGTTTGACTGTTTTTTCCTTGGTGCGTGGATTGGGCGATGACGGCAACCTCATCACGTTGTTCGAGACCCTCGCGAATGTCGGCATCTTGTTTTATCTGGTCGACGCGGACCGACCGAACCTGATCTACCGACACCGCTACCGCAAATATTCAGTTGTAGACGCGGCTGCAGACGCAGGCGACGCCTTATGATCACAAAACTGCTCATCGCGAACCGAGGCGAGATCGCGTGCCGGATCATGGCAACCGCACAGGCCCGTGGCATCGCTTGTGTCGCGGTCTATTCTGATGCTGACGCACAGGCGCGCCATGTGCGCCTCGCGGATCAAGCGGTGCACATCGGCGGCGCGTCCCCGACCGACAGCTACCTGCGCGGTGACCGGATCATCCGAGCCGCGCAAGACACCGGTGCTGACGCGATCCACCCCGGCTACGGATTCCTGTCCGAGAACCCCGACTTTGTTGACGCAGTCACAGCTGCGGGTCTGATTTTCGTTGGACCCAACGGCGATGCGATCCGTGCAATGGGCCTCAAAGATCGTGCTAAGGCCTTGATGATAAAGGCAGGTGTACCCGTCGTGCCGGGCTATCATGGGGCCGATCAGAACGATGATTTGCTTCGCGATGAGGCCTCCAAGATTGGCTATCCGGTGATGATCAAGGCCGTCGCGGGCGGCGGCGGTAAGGGCATGCGGCTTGCCGAAACTCCGCTGGAATTTGACGAACAGCTCGCCTCTGCGCGCGCTGAAAGCCGGACAGCCTTTGGCAATGACGCGGTGTTGATCGAGAAATTTGTCACCGCGCCGCGCCATATAGAAGTGCAGATTTTTGGCGACGGCACGCAGGCCATTCACTTGTTTGAACGCGACTGTTCGCTGCAACGTCGCCATCAAAAAGTCATCGAAGAAGCCCCGGCACCGGGAATGAGCGACGCGGTGCGATCCGCCATGGGTGCGGCGGCGGTGAAAGCCGCACAAGCCATTGGATACAGCGGCGCAGGTACGGTTGAATTCATCGTCGACGGGTCTGGCCCGCTGCGCACAGACGGGTTCTGGTTCATGGAAATGAACACCCGCCTTCAGGTCGAACACCCCGTCACCGAAGCCATCACCGGCATCGATCTGGTGGACTGGCAGTTGCGGGTGGCGGCTGGAGAAGCCCTGCCTATGCGCCAAGAAGATGTGAAAATTCAAGGGCATGCGTTCGAAGCACGGCTCTACGCTGAAGACGCTACGCAGGGCTTTCTGCCCGCCATTGGCCGCCTGACACATCTGACATTCCCCGATACTGTCCGCGCGGATACCGGCGTTGAAGCGGGCGATGAAATCACCCCGCACTATGACCCGATGATCGCGAAAGTCATCGTTCACGGACCTGGCCGTGCGGCGGCCCTTGCCATGTTGATCAATGGCCTCGCGGCCACGCAGGTCGCTGGGACGGTAACAAATTTGGGCTTTCTGACAGCCCTCGCGAGCGGTGCGGACTTTGGGGCGGGGCGCGTGGATACGGGCCTGATTGCGCGGCATCTGGACAGCCTCACTGCCGCGCCCGACCCTACGCCAGCTGATCTGGCGCAGGCTGCCCTCGCGCTCAGTGGTGTTATGGCGCGGAAAAGTTGCGCGACGGGATTTGCACTGCACACGCCGCTAACGTGGTCCATAGACCTTGGTGACAGCACAGTACGGATTACAATTCACAATTCGGATCATGTGACCTGCGATGTGGCAGAGCGGGCAGTGGACGCCCAAAGGCTGGGCAATATCTGGCGGTTTGACGGCCAAAAGGCACGCCCGCAGCATCTTGCGGGGCGGGTGGTGACGCTGTTTGGCGCAATGCCAATCACGTTCAACCAGCCCGACCCACTGGATCGCGCCAGTGCGGGGCAGGGCGGCGACACTGTGCTGACCCCGATGCCGGGCCTTTTGCGCGATGTCTTCGTTGCGGTGGGCGATGACGTGCAAGAAGGCGACCGTCTTGCGGTGCTTGAAGCGATGAAAATGGAACATGTATTGCGCGCGCCGCGCGCAGGAAAAATCGCTGCCATCCACGCCGTGTCTGGTAGCCAAGTGCAAGCCGGTATCGCACTGATATCGTTGGAGGTTATAGATGCCCCACAAGATTGAACTGTTTGAGGTCGGGCCCCGTGACGGGCTGCAGAACGAACCCCGCGACATCCCCGTGGCGGAAAAAATCGCGCTCGTCGACATGCTCTCAACGTCTGGCTTGCGCCACATCGAATGTGCCAGTTTCGTCAGCCCCAAATGGGTGCCGCAGATGGCGGGCAGCGCGCAGGTCTTGGCGGGCATCAAGCGCGCCGCAAACGTCCGCTACACTGCACTCACCCCCAACTTGCGCGGGTTTACGGACGCAATCGCCGCACATGCGGATGAAGTCGCGGTATTCGCCTCAGCGTCTGAGGGGTTTTCAAAGGCTAATCTTAACGCCAGCATCGCCGATAGCCTGACCCGCTACCGCGAAATCGCACAGGCGGCGAAGGCGGCCAACATTCCCGTGCGCGGCTATGTGTCCTGCGTCGTCGCTTGCCCGTTTGATGGCCCCACGGACCCCGCGCAGGTGGCTTATGTCGTGGGTCAATTGCTGGACATGGGGTGTTACGCGGTCAGCCTTGGCGACACGATTGGGGCAGGGACGCCTGACAGCATCCAAACCATGCTCAAAGCGGTTCTGGATGTGGCACCAGCGCAGAATCTGGCGGGGCATTACCACGACACAGGCGGGCGCGCTTTGGCCAACATAGACGCGTCAATCGACCTTGGCCTGCGGGTGTTTGACACATCCGTTGGCGGTCTGGGTGGCTGCCCCTATGCGCCCGGCGCGTCTGGCAACGTCGCGTCAGAAACCACCGCCCGCCACTTGGCCGCACATGGTTATGATACTGGGCTTGATTTGACCGTCATCGACGCCGCCGCACAACTGGCGCGCGCTATGCGAGGGACCGGCGATGTTTGAAACAATTACCCTGATCACCGACAAACGCGGTGTGGCAACTCTGACACTCAACCGTCCCGAAAAACACAATGCGATGTCGGGGCAAATGATTGATGAACTGACACAGGCGGCGGCACGTCTTGGCGCGGATGCGGCAGTGCGTGTGGTGGTCATCACGGGGCAGGGGCGCAGTTTTTGCGCCGGCGGTGATCTGGGTTGGATGAAATCGCAAATGGCTGCCGACAGTGCAACCCGCGCCGCTGAGGCGCGCAAACTTGCCGATATGCTCGGCGCGTTGAACGCCCTGTCCAAACCGCTGATCGCGCGGGTGCAGGGTGCGGCGTTTGGTGGCGGTGTCGGCCTGTGCTGTGTGTCTGACAAAGTCTTCGCCGTGGACACCGCGATGTTCGGGCTCACGGAAACCAAGCTCGGCCTTATTCCTGCAACCATCGGCCCCTACGTTGTGGCCCGTATGGGCGGCGGCAACGCGCGGCAGGTGTTCATGTCCAGCCGCCCGTTTGATGCAACAGAGGCACAGCGCCTTGGCATCGTGTCCACACTCACCACGGCGCAAGACCTTGACGTGGAAGTAGAATTAGAAATCACTGCCTACCTAAAATGCGCCCCCGCCGCTGTGGCTGAGGCCAAATCTATGGCGCTTTCCTTGGGCGGTGCACCCACCAAAACCACCATCGATGCGTCGATCAAAGCGCTGGTGACACGCTGGGAACACCCCGAGGCAAATCAGGGCATCACCGCGTTTTTTGACAAGACCGCGCCGCCTTGGGCCTAGCTTGGGTTTTGATATGGGGCCAGCTTTAGCCGAGCCGCACGCGCGAAAATCTTTCACTCAGCGGCAATTCGCCCCCATATCACAGCGATCCGCCCGTTGACCCCCCCTCGCGCGGGCGATAAACGCGGGGGTGACAAAGGGTGTGCCAACGTGCGCCCGACAAAGTTGGAGTGACCGCGCGTGGACGAGATGCTCAGAGAATACCTGCCAATCATCATTTTTCTCGGGCTGGCCATCGTGCTCGGCGCCGTGTTGATCCTTGCTGCGGTCATTTTGGCCGTGCGCAATCCGGATCCTGAAAAAGTGTCTGCCTACGAATGTGGGTTCAATGCGTTCGATGATGCGCGGATGAAATTCGACGTGCGCTTTTACCTCGTCTCGATCTTGTTCATCATTTTTGATCTGGAAATTGCGTTCCTGTTCCCATGGGCCGTGGCGTTCGGGGACATTTCGATGGTCGGTTTCTGGTCGATGATGGTGTTCTTGGCTGTGCTGACTGTCGGCTTTGCATACGAATGGAAAAAAGGGGCCCTCGAATGGGAGTAGCTGTTGGCGATAACACCGCTGGGTTTGACCGCGATGTCGCAACTCAAGACCTCAACAAGGAACTGACGGACAAGGGTTTCCTCGTCACGTCGTCCGCCGATCTGATCAACTGGGCCCGCACCGGTTCGCTGCATTGGATGACGTTTGGTCTGGCCTGCTGCGCAGTCGAAATGATGCACACCTCCATGCCGCGCTATGACGCCGAACGCTTTGGCATCGCGCCGCGTGCCTCGCCGCGCCAATCCGACGTGATGATCGTGGCCGGAACGTTGACCAACAAAATGGCCCCCGCCCTGCGCAAGGTCTACGACCAGATGCCCGAACCACGTTACGTGATTTCCATGGGCAGCTGTGCAAACGGTGGTGGGTATTATCACTACTCCTATTCTGTGGTGCGCGGCTGTGACCGCATCGTGCCCGTGGACATCTACGTCCCCGGTTGCCCCCCCACGGCTGAGGCGCTGCTCTACGGCATCCTGCAACTGCAACGTAAAATGCGTCGCACCGGAACAATTGTAAGGTAATCGATATGTTAGATGCCCGCGCCCAAGCCCAGGTCGAAGCCCTCAACGAACTGGGCGAACACATAGAACTGAAACGCCCTGACTGCGTGTTATCATGGGACGTCACGGGCGGTGAGCTGACGGTGAATGTCGCGCCCGCAAACCTTGCGGGGTTCATCGAATTCCTCAAAGTCGACAGCGCGTGTAAATTCTCGTCTTTGGTTGATATCACCGCAGTTGACTATCCTGGCCGCGATATACGCTTTGATGTGGTTTATCACTTTCTGTCGATGTACCAAAACCACCGCATCCGTCTGCGTGCGAAGGTACGCGAAGACGAAATGGTCGCGTCGATCACCGAAGTGCATCCGTCCGCCAACTGGTTTGAACGTGAAGTGTTCGACATGTTCGGCCTCATCTTTAAAGGCCACCCCGACCTGCGCCGCATCCTTACCGACTATGGTTTCCGTGGTTACCCACTGCGCAAAGATTTCCCGACATCCGGCTACACCGAAGTCCGCTACGACGAAGTGCAAAAACGCGTCGTCTACGAGCCTATTTCGCTTGTTCAAGAATACCGCCAATTCGATTTCATGTCCCCATGGGAAGGTGCGCAATACATCCTTCCGGGTGATGAAAAGACCGACGGCAAAGCTAAAGAGAAGGCTAAATGATGATGGGTATGCAATTTGGCGCCACTGGCCTGATGATGATGGTCATCATCGCAATCGCTCTGGTGTTTCCGTTCTGGAAACTTCTGCCGCGCTTCGGCTTTCCTGCATGGCTCGCGGTCTTTGCGATCATTCCTTTGGGCGCATTGATCCTGCTTTGGATTCTGGCGCTTAGCGACAGATCTGTGAAGGAGCCGAAATGATGGACGGCGATATCCGCACGAACACCTATGATGACGGGTCCACGGACGCGGCAACAAACGAACAGCAGATCCGCAATTTCAACATCAACTTCGGCCCGCAGCACCCTGCGGCGCACGGGGTTTTGCGCCTTGTCTTGGAGCTGGACGGTGAGGTCGTTGAACGCTGCGACCCGCATATCGGCCTGCTGCACCGTGGTACCGAAAAGCTGATGGAATCGCGCACTTATCTGCAAAACCTGCCATATTTTGACCGCCTCGACTACGTGTCCCCGATGAATCAGGAACATGCTTGGTGTCTGGCGATCGAAAAGCTGACAGGCACCGTAGTGCCACGTCGCGCATCACTGATCCGCGTGCTGTTCTGCGAAATTGGCCGCGTGCTGAATCACCTGATGAACGTCACCACACAGGCTATGGACGTCGGCGCACTCACCCCGCCTGTCTGGGGCTTTGAGGAACGCGAACAACTGATGGTGTTTAGCGAACGCGCGTGCGGCGCGCGCCTTCACGCTGCGTATTTTCGTCCCGGTGGTGTGCACCAAGACCTGCCCGCTGGCCTTATCGAAGATATCGAAGCGTGGGCAGACCAGTTCATGAAAAAATTCATGGTCGACGTGGACGGCTTGCTCACCGAAAACCGCATTTTCAAACAGCGTAATGTCGACATCGGCATCATAAATGAACAAGATATCCTTGATTGGGGTTTCTCTGGCGTAATGGCGCGCGGCTCTGGCCTCGCGTGGGATTTGCGCCGCGCGCAACCCTATGAATGTTATGATGAATTTGAGTTTGAAATCCCCGTCGGCAAGTCAGGCGATTGTTATGACCGCTACCTGTGCCGCATGGAAGAAATGCGTCAATCCGTGTCGATCATCCGCCAAGCGATTGTCAAACTTCGCGAACCTGACGGGCAGGGCCCAATCATGGCGCGTGGTAAGCTGACCCCGCCAACCCGTGGCGAGATGAAAACATCTATGGAAGCCTTGATCCACCACTTCAAACTCTACACCGAAGGCTTCCATGTTCCTGCTGGCGAAACCTATGCCTGCGTCGAAGCCCCGAAAGGCGAATTCGGTGTGTTCCTTGTTGCAGACGGATCAAACAAACCCTACCGCGCCAAAATCCGCGCACCGGGCTTCTTGCACCTTCAGGCGATGGATTTCATGGCGACAAAACACCAGCTCGCGGACGTGGCCGCAATCATCGGCTCGCTCGATGTTGTGTTTGGGGAAATTGACCGATGATCATGGTAACTGTCGTCCCGCTCGTCTTCCTCACCGGATTTGGCACGCATATGCTGCCAATGGCGCTGTTCGTTGCCATGACCAGTGCCGCAGTTGGTGGGGGTCTGTCATGATGCGCGCTGCACTTCTCCTAACGCTCCTCGCCGCGCCTGCGTTCGCACAAGAATCCGTTGTTGCTGATGTGGCCGCGTTGATCAAGGCCATTGAAGATGCAGGCTGCAGTGTCACGTCTGAAAACGGCGACGCTGTGTTAGCAGCGTCGGGGCTGAGCGAGGAAGAAACCTTTGCCGTTATCACGACACTGTATGCTGATGGCATTGTTGGGCTTGAAGCCGACGGAACCATGTCGCTGAGCACCGAGGCATGCGGGTGAAATACGCAGCGCTCACCCTGACAGGCGTTCTTCTCGCGGGCTGTGACGGCTTTGGCGGGCAGACCTTGCCAGATGGGGTCAGTGCTGCAGACGTTGCCCTTTTTAAGACCGCAGTCACAGATGCGGGCTGCGCTATTGAAACATCCACCGATGCCGTCCCCATTGCGGCGCAAACCGGCTTTGATCGCGACAAGCTGGCGATCATAACCCAATATCTCGTGCTTGCTGGTGAAAGTGAACCCACTGCCAACGGCTTCCGATTGACCTCAGGAACTTGTGCCAATGCTTAGACGCCTCCACCTTGACCAACCCGCCAGCTTTGCCTTTACGCCCGACAATCTTGCATGGGCGAATGCGCAGATCACCAAATATCCCGAAGGCCGTCAGGCCAGCGCGATTATTCCGCTGTTGTGGCGTGCGCAGGAACAGACCGGCTGGCTGACCCGCCCCGCGATCGAATACGTCGCCGACATGCTTGGCCTTGCGTTTATGCGGGCTTTGGAAGTCGCATCTTTCTATTTCATGTTCCAACTAAAACCCGTCGGGTCGGTTGCCCACATTCAGGTCTGTGGCACCACATCATGCATGATTTGTGGCGCCGAAGACCTCGTTGCCGTGTGTCAGGACAAGATCGCCAAAAATCCCCATGACGTGTCTGCGGACGGCAAATTCTCATGGGAAGAAGTCGAATGCCTCGGCTCCTGTTCGAACGCGCCCATGGCCCAGATCGGCAAGGATTATTACGAAGACCTGACATCGGCCAAAATGGCTGATCTGATCGACGCACTGGCGCGCGGCGAAGTCCCGCTGCCCGGTCCGCAAAACGGTCGCTACGCCGCCGAACCGCTCAGCGGCCTGACTACGCTGAAAGACTACGCCGCTGACAAGAACCCGCACAACGCCTCTGTGCAATTGGCCCGTGACATAGGCGACACAATCAAACGGATTGACGGCACCGAAGTGCCGCTCTTGGCGCCGTGGCAAATGTCAGGCCCCGCGGGTGCGACATCGGGCAACCCACCGCCCGCTACCAAACAGCCTGTCACAAAGAAAGCAGCCCCTTTCAAAGATGTGGACGGCCCGAAACCCGCCGCTAAAACGCCTGCCAACCAAACAGGCATCACCAAGCAGCAAGCGGACGCCAAATCTGCCGCAAAGCCCGCAGCAGAATCGAAACCGCGCACAATGACCGCGCCGCGCAAAGCCGGTGCCGACGATCTCAAACGCATCAGTGGTGTTGGACCGAAACTTGAAACGACGTTGAATGAATTGGGCTTCTGGCATTTCGACCAGATCGCCAAATGGAGCGACGATGAAGTGTCTTGGGTCGACAGCCGTCTGAAATTCAAAGGTCGCATCCGGCGCGACGATTGGATTGCCCAAGCTGCGGCATTTTCCGGCGAAAAGTAACCATACGCCCCGAAATCTATAAAATACCCGCACAAAGCCGTTCAAATGCACCGTTTGGACGGCTTTTTGCGACTCTCCCCCCTTATCAAGTGCATGCTTCACAGCTAAGGTTTGCGCAATTATGACGCGGGGTTGGGAAATTTCGCGTTTAACTCCGGAAGGGTCAAGAAATGAATACATCCTCTAAGTTTACTGGCATGCTTGCTGTCGCGGCCTTGTTCGGCGTTGTCGCCTTGCTTGTGTCTTATGCGATTTTAAATATTGGCGGCTTTTGGTCCTTTTTGATTGGTGTGATCGTCGCGATTATCACTTGGGTCGTTTTGTGGTTGGGTTGGGGCGAAGACGACGCTGATCAATCGACGCCCGCAAGCGGCGGGACTGACACCGCCGCGCAAGGAACCGGAGCAAGTGGGATGAATAAACCAACCACTAGCCCAGCACCCGCGGCCCCTCTCGCGGCAGCGCCAGCCACCGCAGCCGCAACATCTGAAGTGCCCGCAGCTGCCCCTCCGGTTGCCAAAGCAGCCAAGCCCGCAGCGAAAGCCGTAAAACCCGCGCCTGCCAAGCCAGCTGCAAAAACCACTGCGGCCCCTGCGACAGCAAAAGCCGCAAAAGCGCCAGCCGCCAAAGCAGAAAAAGCGCCAGCGGTTAAGGCAGCCAAAGCCACGCCCGTTTCGGCGGACGGCAAGCCCGCGACACTGACAGCGGAGCGCGCAAGCGGGGCGGATGACCTCAAACTTCTAAAGGGTGTTGGTCCGGCGCTCGAAAAGACCCTCAACGAATTGGGCTTTTATCACTTTGATCAGGTCGCCGCATGGCGCAAGGCCGAAGTCGAATGGGTCGACAGCCGCCTCAAGTTCAAGGGACGGATTGTGCGTGACGAATGGATCAAACAGGCTAAAACTTTGGCAAAGGGTGGGGAAACTGAATTCTCCAAACGCTCCAAATAGGAACGAATATCAGAAATATCGCGACCAAAGGCCCGCCGGATACACCGCGCGGGCCTTTTCTTTTGCGCCGCCCTCTTTTCTTCTGTTCGGGCACACGCCACAAACACCCTATGGAAAATCGACCTGATCAAGACACCGCCCGCCTTGGCCGACAAGCCGCCATCGTCATTGCATGCGCTGGATTGCTCAGCATTTTTGCGCCGCAACTGACCCGCGCCCTTGGCGCACCGGCGCGTGTTGAAATGTTGTTCTACCTGATCTCGCTTGCTGCGTTCATTTGGTCACTGGTGGTGACATGGAAGCTGTGGCAAAAGACCCGTGATAAATGATGCTTTGCTAATGACGGAAGGGGCCCATGATGCTCGCTGATAAAGACCGCATTTTTACCAACCTTT
>Ga0307488_10001696_pt1 | contig 18468 bp, 18 predicted proteins | sample SB02metaG_FD_202248 | JGI IMG/M metagenome (GOLD analysis project Ga0307488, IMG submission 202248) | Sea-ice brine microbial communities from Beaufort Sea near Barrow, Alaska, United States - SB 0.2 | ecosystem: Environmental > Aquatic > Marine > Coastal | place: USA: Alaska | collected... | reverse complement strand
TAGTCAAAAACTGGTTCAAAGAGCCTAACATTGCTGCATGTTGAGGGTTGGCTTTAGGTACATCACAAGGTAATATTTCTTCCAGCATTGAGGTGTCATATTGCATATCAGACAATTGTTCTTCGTTTATCACCACATCTGCATGGCAGACATCGGTCTCTAGAGACATTTCAAATAAAGTATTATGACCTTTGTTCACAGCCATAAGGTTTTTAACACCTAGTATAGGCGTAGTGATATCTGCCATTGAGTGAGCGACAAAAATGGGTAGATTGAGCGGCGCACCTTGTGCAATTAAATGTCGAACTGAAAAGATAACTTCAGTTAATTCAAATACTGAAAAACGCGCAACACTTGGATACTTGTAAGGATTGGGTCCTTGGGTTGCATATTCACCATCCAACACTTTAGCCAACCACTGTATCCCCCAAATATTGGCCATTGACTCTACACTTGGGTCTAGCGCTAACGCCCCAGAAAACAGCATTAAACCTTTAACGGATTGTGGATTTTGTAAGATATATTCAGTGGCTAAAGCGCCGCCTGTTGAAAAACCACCTAAGTAACGCTGTTTACCTAAACTTGCTGCGTAATCAATGACCTCTGACACATGTGCCCGCCAACGGTCGGCTAATCCAGTATCCTGCATATCCGCATCGGCTTGTTTTTTACCATGGCCAGGCATCAAGACAACAATCACGTTATTGCCTTGTAGATATATGGATTGTGCAATAGAACGTAAGAAAAACGGCGAATCACTTAATCCATGAAACAACACTACTACTTTTTCAGTCACTTTATTATGATGCAAGATATAAGGAGCATTGTCGTCATTTTTTAAGCTCTTAGAACACACTCTAAACACATTCTCTTCAGGCGTTTCACAGCCAACAGTGGTGCCAAGTTGTGCTTGGTAAATAGCATCAAATTTATCAAATTCAGGTTCAATAGACCCAGAGGATGCAACCAAAGAATAGGTACTAGCCGCAACTATAAGCAGCGCTAAAGGTAGCTTCATTACGTAAAACTTTTATTATTTAATAGCCTACTATTATATCCAGTTGCCTAGCAATTTACTAATCTATAGATATAAAAAATGGCGCTTAAAAGCGCCATTTTTAGTTTGAATAAACGTTAAGCGAAATAAGCGTCTAAATCATCAGAGTTGCCAATTAATTTGCCACCAATAAATACTTGAGGCCAAGAGTCGTTTCCAGAAAGAGCTTTAAGTGCAGTAAAAGACACTTCTTTACCCATAACCAATTCTTCATACTCAAAACCTTTAGAATCAAGCAGTGCTTTTGCCTTAGAACAGAAGGGGCAATTAGGCTTAGTCAATATAGCAGTCGCTACAGAAGCCTTTGCGTCTGGTGCAACATAGGACAGCATAGTATCAGCATCTGATACTTCAAAGGGGTCGCCTGGTAAGTCTGGCTCAATAAACATTTTGTCTATTATGCCGTCTTTAACCAGCATAGAATAACGCCAGCTGCGTTTGCCAAAACCAATTTCTGACTTATCTACTAGTAATCCCATACCATCAGTAAATTCACCATTTCCATCTGGAATGAGAGTAACATTATCTGACTCTTGCGCTTCTGCCCACGCATTCATGACGAATGTATCGTTAACAGATACACAAATAATTTCGTCTACGCCATTGGCTTTAAAAGTTTTAGCCAACTCATTGTAACGAGGTAGATGTGTAGAAGAACAAGTTGGAGTAAAAGCGCCAGGTAAAGAGAAAACAACCACGGTTTTACCTTTAAACAATTCGTCTGTGGTGAGTTTTACCCACTCATCATTTATACGTGCAGAAAAAGTACATTGTGGTACGGCTTGTCCTGATTTTTCTGCAAAATTTGGGTTAGACATTTTCGTCTCCTATTTAAGGTTAAAAAAGTAATTTCTGTAAATATACATAATGTTTTTAATCATTTAAAATAATTAATATCGATTAAGACAATCTATTAAATTAATTAATCTATTCTTTAAAAAAATCTTCCGATTGCTCACTTAACATTGCCTCAATGTCTTCAATATCAAAATCAGGCAGTTTAATCGTTTCTTGATCGTTGTTTGCACCACAAGGAATAGACTTTTCCTCGTCGGCCCATTCACCTAAATCAATTAACTGGCACTTTTTACTACAAAACGGACGAAAAAGATTAGTTTGGCTCCATTCCACATGTTTTTTGCAGTTGGGGCAGTTGACTTTAGTTGTCATCAAATTACATCACCTTGAATTGGTAAATTGAAACGTTTAACAACACGCGAGTTTAAAGCTCACTATGCTATCTACCGATGCGCTACCCTGCACAGTGGGGGTAAATAAAGTAAAACGAATGGCATAGCGATATTTATTACCTGACAACATCGGGTAATACCCCTCGTCGGTTGAACTCAAGACTCGTATTAACTCATTCTTATCTTCAGCAATGCCTTGATAAAAACCTTTCTCAGCTTCAATGGAACTAAAACGTCCTCTTTCGCGCAAAAAAGACAGGGTAATTTCCATCGCCTGTTGAATAGGTGTGAGTTCTTTCAACCAGTTGTTGATATCTCGCTGTTTGTTTTCATTTGGCTGTTGTAACCAATAGTGTAAGTTGGGTAAATCAAAACTACAGGTACCGCCAGGAATAGAAAAACGCTGTCTTATTGACGCTAAAAATCGGTCTTCTTTGAGTTCTGCGCCCACTTTTTTATTGCTTTTTAATGATTCACGTAAACGTAGAATTTTGCGCAATGCAAACTGTAAAGCATCGTCATCAATATTTGGATGTTGCGACCAAATAACTAAGTTTTTTTCGTGGGACTCAATATCTTTAAGCACGTCGCTTCGCAAATCGATCCGTTCTGACAAATCTAGCAAAGTAAAAAGACAGTCTAGAAAATTAATATACTGCCAATCTTCACTGGCAATTTTGCCTTGCTCGAGCTGCTTAAATAACTGCTCAAGCCTAAGGTAAGTGCGTACCTTTTCATTGAGTGGAAATTCGTAAATTGCTTGAGACATGATGACCTGTTTATATTGGTTATACTGCGAGATGTGCAGTGAATAATCATTGTAAAGAAGTTTTAGTCAAATCAATAGGCTAAAATCAATTTGTGTTTAACAAGACTATCCGTTTTGCTTTGCAAGTTGCAGATAATGTTGGTGTAAATGCGCCACTTGTTTGGCTAAATCATCCGCTTTACCATTGTTATCAATGATATCGTCTGCCACGTCCAAGCGCTGCTGCCTAGTTGCCTGAGCACTCATAATCGCACGAATCTGTTGCTCATTGGTTTTATCACGTAACAAGGTTCTTTGGAGTTGGGTTTGATCATCTACATCGACAATCACCACCCTATCAACTTGGTCATATAATTTATTTTCTACTAACAATGGCACACTTAAAAGACAATAAGCCGATTTGGCTTGTTGCGTCTGTAACAACATTTGTTGCCTAATGGCGGGATGCAAAAGTTGATTGAGCCAATTTTTGACTTCACTATCCTCAAAAACCAAAGTGCGAAGTTTAACTCTATTTAAGTATCCGGAATCATCTAGAACTGCCAGACCAAACTTATCCACTATTGCTTTTAAGGCGGGTTTACCTGGTTCTACTACTTCTCTGGCAATCAAATCGGCATCAATGATCTCTATACCAAGTTTTGCAAATAAGTCAGTGACAGTAGTTTTACCACTGCCGATCCCGCCACTGATGCCCACCACATAATCACTCACAACCACCCCTGCCAATTTAATTTTATTTCTCTGTCCAGCCCAACGCTCTGTGTCTTCTAGGGTATACAGCGTTTAAATGCTCAAGGCAACATCCACTGCCAATATTGCGTAACAATCCAATCACCATACAACAAAGTTAAAAAACCTGCAGCCGCGAGATAAGGCCCAAAGGGGATGGGATGGCTTTTATCTTTACCTTGTATTGTTAGCAAACTCACACCCACAATCGCTCCGACAAAGGAAGACAGTAATATCACTACAGGTAAATGTTGCCAACCTACCCAAGCACCTAGTGCAGCCAGTAGTTTGAAATCGCCGTAGCCCATGCCCTCTTTGCCGGTCAGTAATTTAAACGCCCAATACAAGCTCCACAAGCTCAAATACCCCACAGCCGCGCCAATCAGCGCATCTTGGCTCGACACAAAAGGACTGTCGATACTGACCAACAAGCCTAACCATAACAAGGATAAGGTTAATTGATCCGGTAATAACATGGTATCTAGGTCGATAAAGGTCATGGCAATCAATAACCAAGTGGCGACAACAGCGGCAAAGCCCGCCAGACCAAAACCAAAATGCCATGCGACCAAAGTAGACAACAGGCCAGTGGCCAATTCAACCAAAGGGTAACGACTTGAGATGGGGTGTTTACATTGGCTGCATTTGCCTTTTAGCAGCAACCAGCTTATCAAAGGTATATTTTCCCAAGCTCTAATATTATGTTGGCATTTTGGGCAAGTGGAATCGGGTTTAACTAAATTGAATGGGGGTTCTTTGTGGCCGTCAATGACAGGCACAGTTTGATTTTCTGAGGCCGTATACTCAGCTATTTCCGCTTTCCACGACCGTTCCATCATAACGGGCAAACGATAAATAACCACATTTAGGAAACTGCCTACCATCAAACTGACAATAAACACAAAACCCATAAAAAAGGCCGGGGAGTCAGCCATTAATTGGAATGATGCTTGCGTAATTTGCATAAAATCGCTTATAAAAATCAGTGATACAGAATGAATGCCCATAGCTTGCCAGAATTTTATCTGGCAAGCTATGGGCTAGGTAACAGTCAATTGAAAAAATAAAAACGACTTAAACCACGTTACCCATTTCAAATATGGGCAAATACATGGCGACAATCAAGCCACCAATCACTACGCCTAATACAGCCATAATCATGGGCTCCAATAGACTTGTTAAGCCGTCCACCATATCGTCTACTTCTGCTTCGTAAATGGTCGCCACTTTACTCAACATCTCATCAACCGCACCCGCTTCTTCACCAATAGCAATCATCTGCACCACCATTTCAGGAAATACCGCAGTAGAACGCATGCCCACGTTCATGGGAATACCAGCCGACACTTCCTTTTTAACAAACAAAATCGCATCACGAAATACCGCATTACCTGCCGCCCCTGCTGCCGAGTCCAATGCGCCCATAAGAGGCACACCCGCAGCAAAAGTGGTCGCTAAGGTACGCGTAAACCTAGCAACAGAGGCTTTTATAAGAATTTCACCAATCACTGGAATTTTTAGAATTTTTTTATCAACAGAGTCTCTGAGTTTCAGAGACTTTTTATGTGCTCTAGCAAACAAAGTCCCCGCAGCAAATAATCCTCCGGCAATAATCAAGCCGTAATCTTGCATACCTCGAGATATGCCCAAAACAAACTGCGTAAAGGCAGGGAGTTCTGCGCCAAAACTAGAAAATATTTCTTCAAACTGAGGCACCACAAAAATCAGTAGAATAGTAGTAACAATAAAAGCCACAACCACCACAGCAATAGGATAAAACATGGCTTTTTTAATTTTGGATTTAAGGGCTTCGGATTTTTCTTTGTAGATTGCAATTCTGTCGTAAATCGTTTCTAAGGCTCCGGACTGTTCGCCGGTTTCCACTAAGTCACAATATAGATCATCAAAATAATCGGGGTATTTACGCAGCGTTGCTGAAAGGGGGTTACCCGCGCTCACACTGGCACCTATTTCCCCTAACAAGGTGCGCATTTTTTTATTGGCGTGACCCGAGGCAATCATCTCAATCGTTTGAATGAGGGAGACACCGGCACTGAGCATAGTGGCGATTTGTCTAGATAATAAGGCAATATCAACGGGTTTAATTTTCTCGCCCCCACCGAACAAAGGTTTAGCTAATTTCTTAACTTTTTTGGCGGAAATACCTTGTCTACGTAGTTGATTTTTAGCTTCAACAATAGACATGGCAGAAATTTCGCCTTTGACAGCTTGCCCCCGACGATTCGAGCCGTTGTAAACAAAAATGGTGGGTGAAGTAGCCATAATTTACCTTACTTGTTTCAAGTTCAAAATCAAAAAAGCCCGGAGAGTCCGGGCCTGTATTTCTGAAAAGTTACAAACTTAGCAAAGTGTAACTGGGTCACAAGTAGCAGCCCAGGTAATAACTTTTGTAGTGGCGTCCTGGGTAGGGGTTATTGTAAACGTACCGGCACCAGTAATAGTTGAGTCCGTCGCTTTGGTGCCTGTGACTACACCATCTAGTGTGGCAACGCCAGTGGCCCCTGCTGCTGCAGCTATATCAGCCGGAACACCATTAGCACCGCCGTCACAATCTGCTAAAGCAGTACCCATTTGCACACATATTTCAACTGCAGTTTTGGCCGCTGCAGTGGAGTTAGTCACTTCAGTAAAACGCGCTTTTTCTGTATAAGATTGATAAGCAGGCAATGCAATCGCAGCCAAAATACCGATAATAGCCACAACAATCATCAATTCGATTAAAGTGAAGCCGCCTTGTTTTTTTGCATTATTCATGTGAGTCATGTTCATGGTTTTCTCTCCAACACATATAGTGTAATATTTAAGTCTAAGTTTTAAAGTATTGTCGGTTGCCGTGTTAGGGCGTTGTTTTTTGAATTCCTGATGAGTATAGAACGAGTTAAGCATCTGACAAGTATGCAGATGCATACTTAAGTCTTACCCGAAAAAAATATCCCTTCAAAATACGCCGTCATTATTTTTTCAAACACGCTTTTATAAACACTCTCTCTGAGCATTGCTATCAAAGCTTCGAAGAGCTGGTTTCTATTACTCTTAAAGACAAATCTATCGCTTGAATATGTTTAGTGAGCGCGCCTGAGGAGATGAAGTCCACTCCTATAGCAGATAAGGCCTTTAAACTTTCGATAGTAATATTACCCGACACTTCCAGTTTGCATTGCCCTTGATTGACAATGACCGCCTGCTTAAGCATATCCAAACTAAAATTGTCTAACATGACAATATCTGCCTTAGCTTCAATTGCTTGATGTAATTCTTGGATATTTTCTACTTCTACTTCCACAGATAAATCTGCGTGATCTTCCCTTGCTTTAGTCACTGCGGCCTGAATCGAGCCACAGGCTAGAATATGATTTTCTTTTATAAGGTAAGCATCGAATAGGCCAATACGATGGTTTTTGCCGCCGCCGCACGTCACTGCGTATTTTTGCGCTAAGCGCATACCTGGTAATGTTTTTCGGGTGTCTAATAATTGTGTGCTAGTACCCGCTAACTCTTTCACACATTTCGCTACAACAGTAGCCGTGCCTGAAAGTGCTTGTAAGAAGTTTAACGCGGTACGTTCCCCTGTTAAAATTCGCCGAGCATTACCCGACACTCTGGCGATGGGCTGATTAGCCCTTAGCGCGTCACCGTCTTTGACATACCAGTGCAACTGAATATCTTTATCAAGTTGAGCAAAGGTTTCTGTGACCCAAGCGGCGCCGGCTATGACACAGTTTTCACGGGTGATGATATCGGCGATAATGCTTTGTGTGGCGGGGATAAGATTAGCGGTAATGTCGCCTTGGTCGGCATGTTGTCCATTCAAATCTTCTGATAATGCGATTTCAACAGCTGATTTAATATCAATATTTTGCATAGTTTCTCTTATAACAATGGAGCAGGGCCTATAGATTTCGTAAAGTCAGCCATTCACCTTTTTGGGTAAATTCTAATTGTTTTAATGCACTCATTCCCAGTAATATTTTATTTTCTTTAAAACCTGGGTTCAAGTTTGCTCTGACATTATCTAATTGAATATCACCAATAGACAATCGTTGAATACTCGTTTGGGCCACCTGAACACGTCCATTCGCAGTTTGTACCCAAGACGCCTTCCCCTTTTGTAAGTTGAGTTGCTCGGCCAAATGCATGGGTACTGATACATGCGTGGCACCCGTATCTAATAAAAACACCACAGGTTGACCGTTAATAGCGCCGCCACTCACATAGTGTCCCGCCCGGTTTTGTTTGAGTCGTACCTCTTGCACACCTAGATTAGATGAGGAAATAGGCTCGGCATTTGGATTAAACTGCTTGGCAAGCTGATCATCAAACAACAGCGTTAACAAGCCCAAACCAATGATCCAAGCAATAATCAACATGCCTTTACCCATTTTATTTTGTTGCATTAATTAATTCACTCTCCATAAAATTTGTCAGCGTTCGTTGATCCACTTTGATATGATAGCAATATCAGGCCACTTAAACCGTTAATACCTTGATTAAGAACACCATTTTAACACAAGCTGAATATTGTCCTAGCACCCACTGGGACGAACGCCCCGAGCAAACTACCATCTCACTGTTGGTGGTACACAATATTTCTTTGCCACCGAATGAGTTTGGTGGTGAGCATATAAAATACTTTTTTACCGGCTGTTTAGATCCTAAATTACACCCTTATTTTGCCAGCATTTACCAAATGCGGGTGTCCGCTCATTGCTTAATTAAACGGGATGGGCATATTATACAGTTTGTGCCTTTTGACAAAAGAGCATGGCACGCTGGCCTATCAAGTTTTCAGGGTGTGAATCGATGTAACGATTATTCTATAGGAATTGAGCTTGAGGGTGCGGATCATATTGCTTACACCCAAACTCAGTATCAAAGTTTAAGTGTATTAACCAAAAAATTGGTGCAGGATTATCCTGCAATTACCCTTGGGCGCATTGTTGGCCATAATGATATTGCACCCGGCAGAAAAACCGATCCAGGTATCGCTTTTGACTGGCCACGATATCGACAGATGATATAATTTATTCGTCCGCTCTAACCAAGATTAATAAGAGATAAAATCATGACATTAATCAGCTTGTTGCTGGTACTACTAGTCGAACGCGTCACCACTAAATCCCAATATTGGCAAGCCGAGTTTTATACTGATAAATACTTACACAGTATTCAGTCTCGGGACTGGTTTAGCTCGTCATCAAAATCTTGGATCTTGGCGCTTGTTATTTTTGTGCCTGTGATGATGGTTTACTTAGTGGTACAAAAATTTGCCGGTGGATTAGTAGAGTTAGTCATTAGCACGGCCATTTTGATGGTGTGTGTGGGTTGCCCCACTATTCGCGAGACCTACAAATGTTTTTTACAAGCCGCAAACAGAGGCGATTTGCAGGCATGCAGTATGTACGAGGATCAAATAAGTGGCGATGACAAAGAGACTACTTCGTTTGGGTTGAACTTAGTTTGGCAAAACTACCGCCACTATACTGCGGTTATTTTATGGTTTGCAGCTTGTGGTGCCGCAGGAGCCATCTTTTATATATTGGTCAGAGAATTAGACTCACAGTTATCAAATGATAATGAACAAGTCGGTCATCAAATAAAGCGATTACTCAACATTGTTGACTGGGTACCAGTTCGTATAACGGCATTGGGATTTTTATTGGTTGGACATTTTTCTCGAGCTTTCCCCACTTGGTTAGGCTACCTACCCGATCCAGCAGTGCAGGCAAAAACACTGTTGTTAGATGTATCGAAAAAAGCAGAAGAAATTGAACCAGATGAAAATGACTGTACCGAAGAGCCCTGCACTTTAGTTCGCTTGGCTAAAAGAAATGTCATGTTTTTGTTGGTGATTATTGCATTGCTAACTTTAACTGGTTGGATTGACTAAAAGATCTGACCAGAAAAACCATCTCCTAGCTAACTGATTCTTATCAATTTTATTTTTTTACCTGTGGTTTCATTGGTCATTTGCAAAATTAACATTTACCCAAAGGCCAATGTCTACTAAGATATTGCGCCTAAATGGTCTTACCAATTTACCAAAAAAACAAATTTATTGCTGTTACGTAACGTGGAATTATTGAATGCGCCGAGTGCAATCTAGAAAATTATCTGATGATATTATGGAGCAATTAGAATCCATGATATTAGACGGTAGACTGCTGGCCGGACAAAAACTTCTATCAGAACGTACTTTAGCAGAACAATTTGCAGTCTCTAGGCCTTCGGTTAGAGAAGCGATTCAAAAGCTCGAAACCAAAGATTTGGTGGAACGCAAACAAGGTGGAGGGACGTTTGTTAAGCCCCGTCTCAACGAATTGATTACCGATCCTCTGCTGCTACTCTTATCCGACAAACCAGAAATGCAATTCGATTTACTTGAATTTCGCCATGCATTAGAGGGCATGGCTGCTTATTATGCAGCCCTGCGAGGTCAACCAGAAGATTATCAAGCGTTAGAAAGCGCATTAGATGCGCTCCCAGATGACTCAACCGATAAAAGCCAACAAGCCATCGCCTTAGTTGATTTTTATCTCACTATGGCCAACGCTGCTCATAACATGGTTTTACAGCATGTGATGCGCAGTCTTCAGTCTATGCTGCAAGACAATATCCAGCGCAACTTAGAGGTATTAGCCAAACATGCTGATGCGGCTCAAAATATACACCGTCAAAGGCGCAATATAGTCCAAGCTATTTTAGCAGGTGATCCTGAGCAGGCTCGCAAGGCTAGTAATGAACACTTGGCTTATATTGAAGACACCTTACTGAACATTAATCGGCAAGACATGCGGATGCAGCGGGCGTTGCGGCGAATTGAAATAAATTAACTATTTCATTGGATGTGTTACGGCACATTCAAGGATGAAATGAATAACAACTTTTTAAATTATTAAGCAAAGCGGGTGTCATTCACTGGTTTCATTAATAATTAATAAGTTCCTACATTAACAAACTATAAAAAAGGAAAGCACCATGGCTGATATGATGCATCCGGATGTGGATCCACAAGAAACACAAGATTGGTTAGACTCTCTAGAAACAGTTTTTGAAGAAGAAGGCGCAGAGCGTGCGCATTTCCTTTTAGAGGCGCTAATCGATAAAGCTCGTCGTAGTGGAGCGCATTTACCCTATGACGCAACCACTGCGTATATCAATACGATCCCAGTAGTTCAAGAGCCAACTATGCCCGGTGACCAAACAATCGAAGCGCGCATTCGAGCTGCAATCCGATGGAACGCCTTAATGATCGTGTTGCGTGCTTCTAAGAAAGACTTAGACTTAGGTGGACATATTGGTAGCTTTGCTTCATCTGCCATGTTGTACGATGTAGGTTTTAATCACTTTTTTAAGGCACCTAACGATAAAGATAGTGGCGACTTTATTTTTTATCAGGGTCATATCTCTCCAGGTATCTATGCTCGTTCTTTCCTTGAAGGCAATTTATCAGAAACCCAATTAAATAATTTTCGTCAAGAATGTGATGGTCAAGGTATACCTTCTTACCCACATCCCCACTTAATGAAAGATTATTGGCAGTTTCCTACTGTTTCTATGGGTTTAGGTCCATTGCAAGCTATCTACACTGCGCGTTTTTTAAAGTACTTAACTAACCGTGGCATCAAAGATTGTTCGGAGCAAAGAGTCTATTGTTACTTAGGTGACGGTGAGTGTGATGAGCCTGAATCATTGGGAGCTATTGGTTTGGCTTCTCGTGAGGGTTTAGACAACTTAACATTTGTGATCAACTGTAACTTGCAACGTTTGGATGGACCGGTTCGTGGTAACGGCAAAATAATCCAAGAGCTTGAAGGCACTTTCCGTGGCGCAGGCTGGGAAGTAGTAAAAGTCATTTGGGGTAGCTACTGGGATGCACTGATTGCCCGTGACAAGTCTGGTAAACTTTTACAACTGATGAATGAAACCGTAGACGGTGAATACCAAAACTGTAAAGCCAAAGGTGGTAAGTACACCCGTGAAAACTACTTTAATAAATACCCCGAAACCGCGGCATTAGTGGCAAACATGTCTGACGAAGATATTTTCCGTCTGAACCGTGGTGGCCATGATCCCGTTAAAGTATTCGCAGCTTACCAAAAAGCCATGGACACCAAAGGCCGTCCAACGGTTATTTTAGCCAAAACCATTAAAGGTTTTGGTTTAGGTGCATCAGGTGAAGCATTAAACATCGCCCACAACGTGAAAAAAATGGACGTGGATTCCCTTAAAAAATTCCGCGATCGCTTTAATATCCCTGTTGCAGATGAAGATATTGCTGATTTACCTTATTTTAAATTCACTGAAGACAGTGAAGAATATCAATATATGAAAGCTCGTCGCGAAGCACTAGGTGGTTCATTGCCACAGCGCCGTGTGCAAGCAGAAGAACAGCTTGAAATACCCGAATTAAAAGCCTTTGATGCTATTTTAAAAGGTTCAGGAGATCGTGAAGTATCTTCCACTATGACCTTTGTACGTGTACTAAATGTCTTATTGAAAGATAAGAAAATAGGTAAACGTGTGGTACCTATTATTCCTGATGAAGCCCGTACTTTTGGGATGGAAGGTTTATTCCGTCAAGTCGGTATTTACGCCAATGAAGGTCAAAAATACACGCCTCAAGATGCTGACCAAGTGGCTTTTTATCGTGAAGATAAAAAAGGTCAGGTTTTACAAGAAGGCATTAACGAACTAGGTGCTATGGCTTCTTGGGTCGCAGCAGGTACGTCCTACTCAACCTGTCATGCCACGACTATTCCTTTTTATATCTACTACTCTATGTTTGGTTTCCAGCGTGTGGGCGATTTAGCTTGGGCTGCTGGCGACAGCCAAGCTCGAGGCTTTTTGTTAGGTGCCACTGCAGGTCGAACCACCCTTAACGGTGAAGGGCTACAACACCAAGATGGACATTCACATGTGCAAGCTAATTTGATCCCTAATTGTGTGACCTATGACCCCACTTACGGATATGAAGTAGCGGTTATCGTACAAGACGGGTTACGCCGGATGTACACTGAAAACGAAAATGTTTTCTATTATCTCACCTTAATGAATGAAAATTATCAACACCCAGCTATGCCAGAAAGCAAAGACGTAGCCGAACAAATCATCAAAGGTATTTATAAATTAGAACGAATTGAAGCTAAAGTTAAAGCTAAGGCCAAGTCTAATGTTCAGTTAATGGGCTCGGGTACTATCTTAAATGAAGTGCGTAAGGCGGCTCAAATATTGAGTGAAGACTACAATGTTTCTTCTGATGTTTATTCTGTTACGTCGTTCAATGAATTAGCCCGTGAAGGTCAAGACGTGGTTCGCTGGAACATGTTAAACCCAGAAGCAACGCCTCTAACTGCATACATTGGTGAAGTGATTACTAAAGATGCCGGCCCTGCTATTGCAGCCACTGACTATGTGAAAGGTTATTCTGACCAGGTGCGTGCGTTTATAGACACCGATTATCGTTGTTTAGGAACCGATGGTTTCGGCCGCAGTGATAGTCGTGCGAATCTACGCACTCACTTTGAAGTGAACGCTGCTTATGTAGTAGTGGCTTCTTTGTACGAGTTGTCTAATCGTGGCGAAGTTGATAAGAGTGTTGTAACTGAGGCAATTGAACGCTTTGAGCTCAATACAGACAAACTTAACCCACTTTACGCCTAATACAGACTAGATAAGGAGTTTTACAAATGTCTGATATTCAAAAAATTCTAGTCCCCGATGTAGGTGGCGAAGAAGTTGAAATCATTGAAATTTGTTTCGCCGTTGGCGACACACTTGAAGCTGAAGATGGAGTGATTACCGTTGAAACCGATAAAGCATCAATGGACATCCCTGCCCCTTTTGCAGGTGAATTGACCAGTTTGTCGGTCAAAGTGGGTGACAAAATCAAAGAAGGTGATGTGATTGGTGAAATTAAAACATCAGGTGCAATCGCTCCTGATGAAGAAGCGCCAGCAGAACCCGAAGAAAAAGATTCTGCTCCTGAAGTTGAATCAAAAGACGAACCTAGCAAAGCAGAATCAGCCCCAGCAGCTGAACCTGAAGCAAAGAGAGCAACTGAGCTAGTTGACGTGGCAGTACCTGATATAGGCGAAGATGGCGAAGTGGATGTCATCGATGTGCTGGTGTCCGTTGGTGACGTCATTGAACAAGAAGACGGATTGATTACGTTAGAAACAGATAAAGCCACTATGGATGTGCCTTCTACTCATTCTGGAACAGTCAAAGAAGTGTACATCTCCACTGGCGATAAAGTGAAGCAAGGCACTCTTGTGATTAAACTTGAGACTGCCGGTGATAAAGCTGCTGACAAATCGGCTGAAGCAGCACCAGCCGCTGCCGAAAAGGCTGAAGAAAAGCCTGAACAAGTGGCTCCGGCAGTTGCAGAAAAACCGGCTCCGGTTTCAGAAGCGCCGACTCCCACTTCTGGAGGCAAAGCACACGCTTCACCTTCAGTACGAAGAGTAGCCAGAGAATTTGGTGTCAACTTAAGACTAGTGGCAGGTACCGGCCCTAAAAAACGTGTTCTGAAAGAAGACGTGCAGGCATTCGTAAAAGCAGAATTAGCGAAACCTCGATCAGCCAGCGGCAACGCAACTGGCGGCAACGCGGTTGGCGCAGACAATGTTTTACACATTGCTACTGTTAAACCTGTTGACCATAGTAAGTTTGGTGAGATTGAAATATTACCATTAACCCGGATTCAGAAAATATCTGGCCCCTTCTTACACCGTAATTGGGTCACTATTCCCCATATTACACAGTTTGACGAGGCGGATATCACTGAGGTTGAAACCTTCCGTAAAGAGCAAAACGCTCATCACGCGAAGATTAAGTCTGGATTAAAAATTACACCTTTAGTTTTTGTGATGAAAGCGGTCGCTAAGGCATTGGAAAAATACCCTGCATTTAACTCTTCTTTATCTGATGATGGTGAAAGTTTAATTCTTAAGAAGTTTATTCATATCGGTATCGCAGTTGAAACACCGGGCGGATTAGTGGTTCCGGTGATTAAAGATGTCAACAAAAAAGGCATCGAACAGCTTTCCAGAGAATTAATCGAGATCTCCGGTAAAGCCCGTGAAGGCAAGTTGAAAGCAACCGATATGCAAGGTGGAACATTCACTATCTCAAGCTTAGGTGGAATAGGCGGAACAGCGTTTACGCCTATTGTTAATGCGCCTGAAGTTGCTATATTGGGTGTGTCTAAATCAGAAATGAAACCTAAGTGGAATGGTACAGAGTTTGAGCCACGTCTGATGGTGCCATTAAGTCTGTCTTACGACCACCGGGTTATCGACGGTGCAGTAGGTGCGCGCTTCTCTACCGAAGTTGCTGCAAACTTAACTGATTTACGTAGAATAATACTTTAGTGAATATTACTTTACTGAACATTACTGAAAAACGGGTGACAGTTTACTGTTACCGATTTTTTTAAAGCCAAAAAGCAGAATTTATTCACGACATGTTAATTGTAATGTTAGCAAAACATGTCGTTCAAAAACATTTGAGGAAAATATGAGCGAAATCAAGACTCAATTAGTTGTATTAGGTGCAGGCCCAGGAGGCTATGCAGCCGCCTTTCGTGCTGCTGATTTAGGTGTGGAAACAGTGATAGTTGACGCTCGTGATACGTTAGGCGGTGTATGCTTAAACGTTGGTTGTATACCTTCAAAAGCACTGCTTCACGTAGCCAAGGTGATTGACGATGCCAAAGACATGGCCGGTCATGGTGTATCTTTTGGTGAGCCCAGCATCGATTTAGACAAAGTGCGTGGTTGGAAAGACAGCGTGGTTGAACAGTTAACCAAAGGGTTATCTGGCATGGCTAAGATGCGTAAAGTAAAACACGTACAAGGTTATGGTAAGTTTACCAGCAGCACTACCCTGGAAGTGGAAGGCAAAGACGGCAAAACCATTATTACCTTTGATAATGCTGTTATTGCAGCTGGATCTGAACCAATTAGCTTGCCCTTTATTCCACAAGATGATCCTCGCGTAATCGACTCCACTGGCGCACTTGAGCTGGCTGATATCCCTGAAAAAATGTTAGTTCTAGGTGGCGGTATCATTGGCCTAGAAATGGGCACAGTTTACCGTGCGCTAGGTTCAAAAATTGACGTGGTTGAGTTCCTTGACCAGCTAGTACCCGCGGCTGACAAAGACGTAGTGAAAGCCTATCAAAAATACGTTAAAAACAAATTTAACGTGATGTTAGAAACAAAAGTCACCGGTGTTGAAGCTAAAGAAGATGGCTTGTATGTAACTTTTGAAGGCAAACAAGCGCCAGCAGAGCCCGTAAAATACGATAAAGTATTAGTTGCAGTAGGCCGTCGTCCCAATGGCAGCATGGTAGACGCAGAAAAAGCCGGTGTAAAAGTCGACGAGCGTGGTTTTATCCATGTTGATAAACAGCTTCGTACTAATGTGTCTAACATTTTTGCTCTAGGTGACGTAATAGGGCAACCCATGCTTGCACACAAAGCAGCCCATGAAGGTCATGTCGCTGCAGAAGTTATTTCAGGTATGAAACATTACTTCGACCCTAAGGGTATTCCTTCTGTTGCCTATACCGATCCAGAAATGGCATGGGTAGGCGTCACTGAAAAAGAAGCTAAAGAACAAGGCTTAAATTACGAAGCCGCGACTTTCCCTTGGGCTGCTTCTGGTCGTGCTATCGCATCAGCACGTACTGAAGGGTTAACTAAGTTGATCTTTGACAAAGAAACGCACCGTATCATTGGTGGCGCAATTGTCGGCATTAACGCCGGTGAAATGTTAGGTGAAATTGGTCTAGCCATCGAAATGGGAGCCGATGCAGAAGATATTGCCTTGACCATTCATGCTCATCCTACTTTGAATGAGTCAATTGGCCTAGCCGCTGAAATGTATGAAGGTAGTATTACTGACGTGCCTAACCCTAAGGCAAAGAAAAAGTAATATTCTTTGATGATTTAAAAAAGGGCCGTTGGCCCTTTTTTATTACCTACTCTTAAACCACCGCCCGCTTGTAATAACAATCCGTATAAAGAATTGCTCTCTAACCTTTAACTTAGTTGACACTTTCGCTTCTCGTCTCAGCCAAGATATGGTCGACTTACACTTTGATTTTCACTCCACCACCTTAAATGGTATACCAGAGCAAAGTCCACGGTGGAAATGTGCATTAACAGCCACCAGCAGTATATTAGGTGAAGTATTAGGCCAGCAATATGTAGAGCGTCATTTTACCCCAGAATCTAAAACCAAAATGGATGTATTAATCCAAAACCTCACTAAAGCCTATGGTGCAAGTATCAATCGATTAGAATGGATGACGCTTGAAACCAAAAAAGCAGCATCAGAAAAACTGGCGGCGTTCCCCCCTAAAATTGGTTACCCAGATAAATGGCGTGATTATTCTGATTTAGACATCAAAACCAATGATTTAGTTGGAATGGCATTCGTTACGCTAATTTTGATCACTTTAAAGACACCAACAAGATAGGCAAACCCGTCGACCCAGCAGATTAGGACATAACACCACAAACCATCAACGCTTATTATTATTATCCAGTAAGAAACGAAATCGTTTTCGCTGCGGGAATTTTACAAGCACCCTTCCTTGACCTGAACGCAGATGATGCGGTGAGCTATGGTGCCATCGGGGCGCTCATTGGCCACGAAATAGGTCATGGATTTGACGACCAAGTTCAAAATATGATGGCCAAGGCAACTTGCGAAGTTGGTGGACAGATGCAGACCGTGCAGCGTTTGATGTATTAGGCAAAAGTTAATTGCCCAGTTCAACAAATCTGAACCCATTAAAGGTCAGAACGTCAACGGAGCATTGACCTTATGCGAAAACATCGGTGACTTAGCGGGTGTCACTATTGGTTATAAGGCTTATCAAATGTCATTAAATGTTATTAAATGGCAAAGATGCTCCAGTAGTTGATGGACTAACAGGCGATCAACGTTTTTTTATGGGATATGCAAGTATGGCGCAGTAAATCCCGAGAAGACGCTTTAAGAGCACAATTGATTCGTGGCCCACACTCACCAGGGGAGTTCCGCGTTAACGGTATAGTGTGCAACGTAGATGTTTTCTATGAAGCATTTGACGTAAAAGAAGGCGATGCGATGTATATTAATCCCCAAGACAGAGTGAAAATCTGGTAATGGGAACTCGATATTTAAGGACGCTAGTTTGTAGCCTTTTTATTATCTGTTATACCCATCAGTATAAATAAAGTGACTGCTCAGATTTTGCACAATATGGTATTATTAAAACTAAACGTTATTTGCAGCTTTTGAGGCAATCATTGAAGCAGATTGAAATCTTTGAAATAACCAGCCCATGCATTGGCGTCTGTCAATCTGGGCCAAAGGGTTTCTGTGTGGGTTGTTTTCGTTCTAGAGATGAAAGAGTACATTGGGTAAACTTAGAACAGGATATTCAAAGTAAAATTATAAAAGCCTGTTCAGCACGTAAAAAACGCGCAAAAGCAGCACAGAATAAAAAGAAAAGTTCAACCGACACGTCACAACAGCTTGGTTTTTTTGATGACTCATTCAACCAAAAAAATCAATGAAACTCACTATTAACGAGGTCTCAAATGCCCAAACTTAACACAGCACTCATCACAGGTTCTTCAGAAGGCATTGGCCGCAGCTTTGCAGAGATATACGCGAAAAATGGACATGACTTAGTATTAGTG
>Ga0307488_10001694_pt1 | contig 18474 bp, 17 predicted proteins | sample SB02metaG_FD_202248 | JGI IMG/M metagenome (GOLD analysis project Ga0307488, IMG submission 202248) | Sea-ice brine microbial communities from Beaufort Sea near Barrow, Alaska, United States - SB 0.2 | ecosystem: Environmental > Aquatic > Marine > Coastal | place: USA: Alaska | collected... | reverse complement strand
GCTGCCAAATGATGTCGCACTTGCGAGAATTAATTCCTGGCGCTGAGAATTGGCCACGATTTCTACCTAATAAATCTGAGCAGTTCGAAGCTCGACTGAGCCTTGTCGAGATTGTCGAAAGCCCTTCAATATTATTGCAGGGCATGGCGGGATCACGGATGCCAATCGCAACATCGCATGGCGAGGGCCAGGCGGTATTCGCCGACGATACGGCGCGGTATACGTCGTCGTATACGGTCGCTCTTCGGTATATTGACAACTACGGTAATGTTGTCGATTCCTATCCGGCCAATCCGAACGGTTCTGCTGATGGTATCTGTGGTCTGAGCAATGAAGATGGACGAGTGACGATCATGATGCCGCATCCGGAGCGAGTCGCTATGACTCGACAAAACTCATGGCACCCGGATGATTGGGGCGAAGATGGTCCGTGGATGCGGATATTCCGCAATGCTCGTATTGCGATCGGGTAATAGTAAATTTTTTGCCGTGAATACTCGGCAAGCCACTTAGCTTCATCCTATCCTTCGTGAGCATGCGACGTTTCTCGTATCCGCCTTCTATATCGCCGCGTAACAGCAACAGTCGATCCAGTTCATCGTCACCTTTCCGTGCAGCCTTAAGTGTCCAGTTTTTTATACTTGATTCGATGTGGGTTTACCGCATCCGCACCGAGGCGGCGCTTCTTATCCTCTTCATAATCGGCATAGTTTCCCGCAAACCAGACCACCTCGCTGTTACCTTCAAACGCCAGAATGTGTGTCGCGATGCGATCGAGAAACCAGCGGTCATGCGAGATCACGATGGCCGATCCCGGGAATTCAAGTAATGCCTCTTCAAGCGCGCGCAGTGTTTCGACATCGAGATCATTGGTCGGCTCATCGAGCAATAGTAAATTGCCGCCGGCTCGCAACATTTTTGCCAGATGTACCCGGTTGCGTTCACCACCCGACAATAGGCCAATCTTTTTTTGTTGATCCTGGCCGCGGAAATTAAAGCGTCCAACATAAGCGCGCGACGAGGTCTCGTAGTTCCCAACATGGATCAGATCAAGTCCGTCTGAGATTTCCTCCCACACGGTTTTATCATCATTAAGACTTTCACGGGATTGATCGACGCTCGCAAGTTCTACAGAATCGCCGAGCTTCAAGCTACCAGCATCTGGTTTTTCCTCGCCGGTTATCATACGAAACATTGTTGTCTTGCCCGCACCGTTGGGTCCGATGACGCCAACAATACCGCCCGGTGGCAATTGGAAGCTGAGTCCATCGATCAGCAACTTTTCGCCAAAGCCTTTCTTGAGATTATTGACCTCAAGAACAACATCGCCGAGGCGTGGACCTGGCGGAATATATATCTCATTAGTTTCGTTTTGTTTTTGGTATTGAGCTGAAGAGATCTCGTCAAACTGGCGCAAGCGCGCTTTGGATTTGGCCTGTCGGCCTTTCGGATTACTCCGCACCCATTCCAGCTCGGTTGCCATCGCCTTTTGTCGCGCCTTTTCGCCCGCCTCTTCGTTCTTAAGTCGGTCCTGTTTTTGTTCCAGCCAAGATGAATAATTGCCTTCCCATGGGATACCGTGACCGCGATCGAGCTCAAGAATCCAGCCTGCGACATTGTCGAGGAAGTAGCGATCATGAGTAACGGCGATTACAGTGCTTTGGTATTCAGCGAGAAATCGCTCCAACCAAGCAACGGACTCCGCGTCTAGGTGGTTGGTCGGTTCATCGAGTAACAGCATGTCTGGTTGTGATAAAAGTAAACGACACAGCGCGACGCGACGGCGCTCTCCACCTGACAGTTTGGTGACATCGGCATTCCAAGGTGGCAGCCGTAGAGCGTCAGCAGCGACCTCGAGCTTACGATCAACCTCCCAGCCACCGGCGGCCTCGATCTCGTTCTGCAAATCACCCTGTTCTTCGAGTAGAGCAGTCATCTCATCGTCTTCCATCGGTTCTGCGAACTTTTCGCTGATTTCGTTGAAGCGGTTCAACAGCTCGATCGAGGCACCAAGGCCCTCTTCGACATTACCACGCACGTCTTTGTCTGGGTCGAGCTCGGGTTCCTGTGACAGATAGCCGATTTTTATTCCTGGCTGTGGCCGCGCTTCACCGTCAAAATCCGCATCAAGCCCAGCCATGATGCGCATAAGCGTCGATTTACCGGAGCCATTCAACCCGAGTACGCCGATCTTGGCGCCTGGGAAAAATGAAAGGGAAATATCGCGAATGAGATAGCGCTTCGGTGGAACGACCTTCGCCACGCGATTCATTGTGTAGATGTACTGAGCCATAGTCAGACCATTTATTATAGAGGGGGCATTATCCGGTATGCTGCTGCGCATTAAAACAATCATAAGGTACCCATGAGCGACTCTGTGCTTGTTTACAGAGGGGATGAGATCGCAGCATACGGCTTTGGCGATCCACACCCTTTTGGTACTGACCGCCACGATGTGTTTCATGCCGAGCTCGATAAGGCTGGTCTTGCAGGCTCGATCGACTACGGTCATCCGCGTCCAGCCCTCGTAGATGAACTCATGCTTTTCCACACCGCTGAGTACATAGACAAGGTTTCGCGCCTATCCGTCGCGGGTAAGGGTTGGCTCGACGATGGTGATACGCCTGCGGTTGTGGGAATCTACGACGCCGCATCAGCTGTTGTCGGCGCCGTTCTCTGCGCCGTCGATGAAATCATGCATGGTAATTACAAGCGCGCATTTATACCCATCGCAGGACTCCATCATGCTGCCCGGGATCACGCTGCCGGGTTTTGCGTATTTAATGATTGCGGCATCGCCACTGAGTATCTGCGCAAGGAATTTGGAATCAAGCGGATTGCATACGTCGACATCGATGCTCATCATGGCGATGGCATGTTCTACGGATTTGAAGATGATCCACACCTGATTTTTGCGGATATCCACGAAGATGGGCAAAATCTCTATCCCGGCACTGGGACAGCTGCGGAAACCGGTACGGGCCCTGCGCGTGGCACAAAACTCAATATTCCGATACCGCCTGGCGCGGACGACTCGGATTTTCATGCAGCGTGGCAGCGTGTCGAGGAATATCTGGAGGAGGCGAAACCGGAATTTATCATTATGCAGTGTGGCGCAGACAGTCTTGAAGGGGATCCAATTACACACCTTTGCTGGACTGAAGAAGCGCATGCAGCGGCCGCAGCGAGCCTGTGTCGGCTGGCCGATAAGTATTGTAACGGGCGGATTATCGGGACAGGAGGCGGAGGCTACAATCGTCGCAACCTTGCCCGCGCATGGACTCGAGTTGTTCAGTCGTTTGTCGAGACGCATTAGGTAAGATTATCCAGTGCCATCCGTTGCCTATAACAGGTAATATTGCCATCTTTTCAAGCCCTATCCCACTTGGAGTACCCATGTTCGACTCATCTCAGACTATCGAATCGTTCGACCCCGAAATAGTCAAGGCCCTCAAGCAGGAAAGCCAGCGTCAGGAGCAGCACATCGAACTGATCGCATCTGAGAACTACGCCAGCCCTTTGGTGATGAAGGCGCAGGGCTCGAAGCTGACGAACAAATATGCGGAGGGTTATCCAGGTAAGCGCTATTACGGCGGTTGTGAGTACGTCGATGACGTCGAGTCGCTGGCGATCGCGCGGGCCAAGGAATTATTCGGGGCGGACTACGCCAATGTGCAACCGCACTCCGGCTCGCAGGCCAATGTGGCCGTCTATCATGCGTTGGTTTCTCCAGGCGATACCGTCTTGGGAATGGATCTTGGGGCTGGCGGTCATCTGACCCATGGGTCGCCCGCAAACTTTTCTGGGAAGCTATTCAACATTGTGTCCTATGGCATTGACCCTGATACCGGGCTGATCAACTACGATAACGTGCAGTCGCTGGCGACTGAGCACCAACCGAAGATGATCATCGCTGGTTTTTCCGCCTACTCACAAGTCGTAGACTGGGCGCGTTTCCGCGAGATTGCCGATAGCGTTGGTGCGTATCTATTTGTCGACATGGCGCATGTAGCTGGCCTGATCGCGACAGGCCATTACCCGAGCCCAATTCCGCATGCCGATGTTTGCACGACGACGACCCATAAGACATTGCGTGGACCTCGAGGTGGATTGATTCTCGCGCGAGCAAATGATGCTCTGACGAAGAAATTCAATTCACTGGTATTTCCAGGAACTCAGGGGGGGCCGCTGATGCATGTCATTGCGGCCAAGGCCATCGCATTGAAGGAAGCTATGGAGCCCGGATTCAAAGACTATCAGGGAAAAGTTTGCGCAAATGCCAAAGTCATGGCGACTGTATTGACTGAGCGCGGCTATACCATTATCTCCGGCGGCACCGAGAATCACCTTATGCTGGTTAGCCTTATTGAAAAGGGCATTACAGGTAAAGCGGCGGATGCAGCCCTCGGTCGTGCATTCATTACAGTGAATAAGAATTCTGTTCCAAATGATCCACAGTCACCATTTGTCACCAGTGGTTTGCGTCTCGGTACGCCGGCGATCACGACTCGCGGTTTTGGCGCAGACGAAACCCGCCAGCTCACCGGCTGGATAGCAGATATACTGGATGATCTCGATAATGAGGAGACTATTGAGCGCGTCCGGAAACAGGTACTTGAGTTATGTGCACGGTTCCCGGTTTACGCTTGATCCTGAAAATAAATGCACTGTCCGTTTTGCGCACATGAAGAAACCAAAGTAATCGACTCGCGTCTGGCGGGCGATGGTCGGCAAATTCGCAGGCGTCGCCAATGTCTCGCATGCAACGAACGATTTACCACTTTTGAAACCGCCGAGCTGGTTATGCCTCAGCTAATTAAGACGGACAATAGCCGGCAGCCGTTCGATGAAGCCAAGCTGCGCTTCAGCATGGTACGTGCCCTCGAAAAACGTCCGGTACCTAGTGACGCATTGGAGCAATCAATCGGTCGACTGATTCACAAGCTGCGAACCATGGGTGAACGTGAAGTCCCTTCGCGACTGGTCGGCGAACTCGTCATGCAGGAATTACATGAACTCGATGAAGTCGCTTACGTTCGTTTCGCATCCGTCTACCGACGCTTCCAGGACATCACGGAGTTTGAAGACGAGATTAAACACCTGCAGAAGATTTCCGAAACAGCAGCCAGTCGCGAGCAGATGTCGCTATTGCCTGAGCTGCTTGGCAAGAAAAGTAAGAAATAAGCCCTATGTTATCGTTCACTACTCAGGATTGCATACACATGGCGCGTGCATTGCGTCTGGCGGAGCGCGGCCAATACACAGCGCATCCGAATCCAATGGTTGGCTGCGTACTAGTCAAAGGCGACGCGATCGTCGGTGAGGGATGGCACGAAAAAACGGGTGAGGCTCATGCCGAAGTCAATGCGCTGCGACGTGCTGGTGAAGCGGCCCGAGGGTCAACGGCTTATGTGACATTGGAGCCATGCTCACATCATGGCAAAACACCACCATGTTCCGAAGCACTCATAAAAGCTGGCGTTAGAAAGGTTATCGCAGCGGTTCAGGACCCATTTCAGAAATCGTCTGGCCATGGCTTGGAGCGCCTGCTGGAGGCGGGCATCGAAGTTCAGTCCGGTCTAATGCAGTCGGCTGCGGAGGAACTAAACCGTGGATTTTTGATGAGAGCTGCCAGGCAACGGCCGTTCGTTCGATTGAAGTTGGCGGCGAGCATCGACGGTGCGATTTCCATGGCGAGCGGCGAGAGTCAGTGGATCACGAGCCCCGCGGCGCGCGCGGACGTACAGCGATTACGCGCCCGCTCAGGAGCTATTATGACCGGTATTGGCACTGTCTTGGCGGACGATCCATCGCTGACTGTTCGAGCGGCAGATATTGAGACGGGTGGAATCCAGCCGATTCGGGTCGTTCTTGATCGCCATTTGCGAATACCTGCATCTGCAGCGATGCTGAACCTCGAGGGTACAACGTTGGTTTGTTGTACCGATGATCATGATGCAACACACTTACTTAGCTCGAATGCTGAAGTTGTGTCATTTTCGAGCGTTGACGGTCGCGTTGATGCACATGAGGTTCTCATGGAGCTTGCAGCGAGAGGTGTGAGCAATGCGCTGGTTGAGGCTGGCCCAAGCCTTGCGGGCTATTTATTAGAAAGAAATCTGGTCGATGAACTTGTGATTTATCAGGCACCCCACATCATGGGTAGTCAGACAATGAGACTCGTCAACACACCTTCCTGGACCACACTTGCCGACCGCAAGAACCTTACGATCAATGACATGCGCCGATTCGGACCGGATACTCGAATCATCGCCACGCTTAATCAGGCTGATTAATGTTTACAGGGATCATAAAAGCAAAGGGATACATTACTGCGATGGAGCGGCGGGACGGTGACGTACGGCTTAGCGTCAGTTCCGATGGTTTATCTTGGGGTGACTATGAGGTTGGCGAGAGCATCGCGGTCAACGGTGTTTGTCTGACGGCAATAGCGTTCCAGAAGAATGGATTCGATACAGATGTGTCGGTTGAAACACTCGAGGTTACCGCGTTGGGTAAGCTTGCCGTTGGCGCGCGCGTTAATCTGGAACCAGCTGTCAGCCTCGGTGAGCGTATGGGTGGACATCTGGTGAGTGGGCACGTCGATTGTGTCGGATGCGTAACATCGAGATCGACCGACGCACGATCAATCAGAGTTACGATCGAAATTCCGACTGAATACGCGCACTATGTAGCTAAGAAGGGCTCGGTCTGCATTGATGGGGTTAGTCTTACCATCAATAAAGTATCGGGAAATAGCTTCGAATTGAATATCATTCCTCACACTGTAGAGGTCACGATTATGAGCGACTATGTGGTCGGTACCGTCGTAAACGTCGAAGTTGATTTACTGGCTCGATACTTAGAGCGGTTGATTAACAAGGATAACGACGCAATTTCACTCGACTTCCTCAAGGCCAATGGCTATGCCTGATAACACAACGACTCATCCTAGCGCGGTGAATAACATCTTCTCCGACATCAAAGACATCATTGCCGATGTGAAGGCCGGTAAGATGGTGATTATGGTTGATGATGAAAATCGCGAAAACGAAGGCGATCTAATCATGGCGGCCGAAAAAATTCGACCTGAAGACGTTAACTATATGGCCACGCATGGCCGGGGTCTGGTATGCCTCACGCTTTCACGGGATCGCTGCAAGCAGCTGCGCTTGCCGCTGATGGTGAGTGATACGGATCAGCACCATGCGACGAATTTTACTATCTCGATCGAAGCGGCCGAAGGCATAACGACCGGAATCTCGGCGCACGATCGTGCGCACACAATTCAGGCGGCCGTTGCGCCAGGCGCGAAGCCGGAGCACCTACGCCAGCCGGGGCACATTTTTCCGGTAATGGCACAGCCGGGTGGTATTCTGACTCGCGCAGGACACACTGAGGCGGGATGTGACCTGGCGCGACTTGCCGGACTGGAGCCGGCGGCAGCGATCGTCGAGATTCTAAAAGAAGATGGCAGTATGGCGCGTCGTCCAGATCTCGAGATTTTCGCTAAGACGCACGATATCAAGATCGGCACGATCGCCGATTTGATTCGATACCGACTGGATACAGAACAAAATGTTGAGAGAATCGCTGAGGAGGTCGTCGAGACGGAGTATGGTGAATTCACGCTGTACTTTTATGATGATCACGTAAATCGCGTCGTCCATATGGCGTTAGTCAAAGGCGATCTTGAATCGGTCGATGTTCCCCTCGTTCGGGTACACATTCAGGACACCCTTGGCGACGTCATCGGCGTGAAGAGCCAGTCTCTTGGCTGGCCACTGAGCGGTGCGATAAAGCGGATTGCTGAAGAAAAAGTCGGCGTCATCGTGCTGTTACGTGATCAGGAGTCTTCGCGCGATTTCATGGATTCAGTGGAAACACTGGGACAGTGCCGCGACGAGCTTGAATCGCGCCGTTCGGGTGATGAGGTCTTGCGTACTTACGGTATTGGCGCACAGATATTACGAGACCTCGGCCTTCGTAAAATCCGTGTATTATCAGCACCTAAACACATGTATGCGATTTCCGGTTTCGACCTCGAGATTACGGAATACGTCTGAGGGTAGCGCGACACCATGGACAGAATTAAGACCACTGAAGGCGACGTCATTATTCGTGATGGCCGCTTCGCTATCGTCGCGGCACGCTTTAATGATTTCATCGTAGAGTCGTTAATTAAAGGCTCTTTGCATTGTCTCCGGCAGCACGGTGCGAGCGATGGCGATATCGAAATCATTCGCGTACCCGGTGCATTTGAAATGCCAATAGCAATCGAAAAAGTTGCTGCGACTCGCCGTTTCGACGGTATTATCGCCCTTGGCGCTGTCATCCGTGGCGACACGCCGCACTTCGACTATGTCTCTGGCGAGTGTGTAAGAGGTGTTACCGCTGCAGTCCAAAAGTATGGGATGCCGATAGGTAATGGCGTTCTCACGGTCGACACAATAGAGCAGGCGATCGAGCGGGCAGGTACGAAAGCCGGCAATAAAGGCGAAGAAGCCACATTGGCCGTCATTGAGATGGTCAATCTTTTGCGCCGACTAGACTGATGTCTAAAGTAAAAGGCAAGGGGGCCGGTACTCGGACACGCGCGCGCGAGCTGATGGTTCAGGCGCTGTACCAAAAACAGATCGCTGGCCACTCTACATCAGAGTTAACGTCTCAGTTTCAGGAGCAAGTCGCTTATGAGCGGGTTGATCAGGCTTACTTCGACGAGCAGTTCAAAGCGATCAGCAACTCCCAAGATGAACTTGAGAAAAAGGTTGATGAGCTGATCGACCGTCCTTTAGAACAATTGGACCCCATCGAACTCGCGATTTTACTGATCGGCGTATATGAGCTTGAGTCGCGCGTCGAAATTCCTTACAAGGTCGTTATTAACGAAGGTGTAAATCTCGCCAAACGCTTTGGCTCGATTGAAGGTCACAAATACATCAATGCCTGTCTTGATGTAGCCGCAAAGTCATTGCGAGAAATTGAGATTCAGGCGCAAGGCTAGAGCACGCGGCCATGGACGAATTTGAACTGATTCGCCGCTACTTCGATCGTAAGTGTGCCGCATCCGGTGTGGTCCTTGGAATAGGCGATGATGGCGCCATCTTGGCGCCGAGCCCAGATATGCAACAAGTTCAAGTCATCGATACCTTGGTTGAGGGCATACACTTCCTGTCCCAAACCGATCCAGCAGATATCGCTTACAGAGCGGTCATGGTCAATCTATCGGATATCGCGGCAATGGGCGCGACACCCAGATGGATGACCTTGGCGCTAACACTCAATGAGGCAAATCAACAGTGGATTGAAGCATTTTCGATCGGCCTTTTCGAAGCGGCAGATCGCTACAAGGTCACGCTGGTCGGTGGGGATACAACCGCTGGCCCGGGGATCACAACGACGATTAGTATCACGGGTGAAATTGCTTCTGGGGAAGCTTTGCTTCGTAGCGGTGCGATGGTTGGGGATGGAATTTACGTGACCGGTACCGTAGGCGATGCTGCCGGTGGCCTTTATCTATTCGAGTGTGATAAATCTGACGACGAGCTTGAGCAGCGATTCCTGCGGCCGACGCCACGACTCGAAGTCGGGAAGGCGCTCGTTGGCAGAGCGACTGCCGCCATTGATATTTCAGACGGTCTTGTAGGCGATCTCAATAAGATACTCGTCGCAAGCAATGTGGGAGCCGATCTGGATATTGAATCGCTGCCTATTTCAGAGGCGCTGGCGAGTTATTTCGATCCTGATCAATGTCGTCGCTTCGCATTAACTGGGGGCGATGATTACGAGCTCTGCTTCACCGCGAGCGATGTTGATGTCGTACAGATGTCTGGTATCACGCGGATTGGAACGGTAAACGACTCAGAGCGACTCACGTGTCGTTTAAATAATGACATTGTAGAAGTCGACGACAGCGGTTACCGTCACTTCAAATGAGTAAGCCGCCCGATAATCTCGCTCGCACCGTGATGACCGATCCGGTTCATATCCTGGCATTCGGCTTTGGAGCCGGTCTCGCGCCCTTCGCGCCAGGCACCTTTGGATCATTACCCGGCGTTCTTTTGTTTTGGTTCACTATGGACTTCGGGCTTTACGTTCAATTGGGCGTCGCATTGAGTGCCACATTGGCCGGAGTCTGGATATGCGGAGAGAGTGCGCGACGGATTGGTGTTCATGATCATGGTGGTATTGTCTGGGATGAAATCGTCGGAATGTATCTCACACTAATGGTGGCACCATTCTCAGTGACTGGCTGGATTCTGGCGTTTGTACTATTTAGAGTCATAGATATTGTAAAACCGTGGCCGATTAGAGGTCTAGATCACAGAATAGGTGGGGGTGTCGGAATTATGCTCGATGACCTCGTAGCCGCTCTGTATGCCGCTATTTTATTGGTTTTATATGGTTGGCTATCGATATAAAAGATTCAGACAAAATAACCACTAATATTATCAATATCCAACGCCCGCAAGACGCTAGTGAAGTAGGTCTCTTCAGCTTGCCAATTATGATTCAATAAGGCCTTTCTGAGATCTCTGGTTAACCGCCTGCAAGGTGTCGCCAGCGTCAACACCTAGGCACATCATTTAAAAAATAGCTAAACTGGCCCACAGATTTTTGTAGGGGCATCCAATGTTCAAGCGTATTTTCGGCCTTTTGGCCTTGGTCCTGTCATTCTCTGCTTTTGGCGGCGAACTGACTGATTCCGTTAAAGCCGACTATGATGAGCATCTCGCAGCGTTGTTTGACCACTTCCATCGCAATCCGGAACTGTCAACCGTAGAGCATGAAACAGCACGGCGAATGGCACTCGAGCTGAGTCTCGCTGGTTTTGATGTGACAGAAGGCGTTGGTGGTACTGGCGTCGTAGCCATGATGAAGAATGGTGAAGGGCCACTCGTCATGATGCGCGCAGATATGGACGGTTTGCCGGTCGAAGAGAAGTCCGGCCTTGAGAATGCTTCCAGAGCACAACAAAAAAGCCCACTTACAAGAAACACCGTTTACACGATGCATGCTTGCGGTCACGACGTGCACATCACTAGCATGATCGGCACCGCACGTTATATGGCTAGGCATAAGGACGAATGGAAGGGCACCTTGATGCTCGTCGCTCAGCCCGCCGAAGAGCGAGGGCTCGGTGCTAAGGCAATGCGCGATGACGATATTTGGGGAAGATTTGGTATGCCAGATTATGCGTTAGCGTTCCATGTCAATTCTTTAGACGTCGCTGGCAAGATCAACATCAACGAAGATAGCCCTTACGCTGGTGTCGATACCGTTGACATTATTATCCACGGCGTTGGCGCACATGGCGCTCACCCCTATGCCGGTAAAGATCCAATCGTACTGGGAAGCCAAATCGTATTGGCACTGCAAACACTTATATCGCGTGAGTTATCACCACGCGCAGCAGGCGTCGTAACAGTGGGCTCGTTCCATTCTGGCACAAAGCACAACATCATCTCGGATAAAGCACATCTCCAGTTGACAGTACGCAATACGAGCTTAGAGACTCGCCAGATTTTATTAGATGGTATTAAGCGAATCGCTATAAATATGGGCCGAGTAGCAGGGCTTCCAGAAGACAAGCTTCCTGAAGTTATAGTCTCAAATGAAAGCTCACCGCCAACAATCAACAATCGTGATTTGGCACTTCGCTTGAAATCTGCATGGAAAAAGAGCCTCGGAGAAGACCGCGTCATATTCAATCCCTCGAAAGGAATGTCTGCAGAAGACTTCTCATTCTTCACTACAAGCCCATATATAAAGTCGGTCTACTGGAAGATAGGCGGAACCGCCCAAGAAGATTTCGACATACAAGCATTAGGTGGCAATCCAGTAGCTAGCCATCACTCAGCATTATTCAAGATCCTTCCAGAGCCGTCAGTAACCGCCGGTGTTGAATCCACGGTCGTAGCCCTAAAGGCTCTGATGTCCGAATAAACCTCGGCACAAACTAAGTACGTAACGATTTCTTTTCTAAAGAATTAACTGTTTCACAGCCTTCATCTTCTATTCGTCGCTATCATCGATACTGAAATCTGCAAGCTCTTCCGATCCGGCGCCTTTCAATAAGATCTCGACCCTCTGCTCAGCTTCTTTGAGGGCCACCTGACACCCTCGAGTGAGCTTGATGCCTTCCTCGAATTTTTTCATTGCTGTTTCTAGTGGTAGATCACCGGACTCTAGTTCTTCGACTAGAGTTTCGAGATCAACGAGGGATTTTTCTAGATTTATTTTTTTCGTGGGAGCCATTTAATTGTCCAAATGAGGGTGCGTCTTTACGCTACAGGCCAGCTTGTTGATCGTCAATGATAGCGTGGTTGACAGGGCAATAGCGGCGCACTAAAGTAATGATCATTAGAATTGGTCTAAATGAGAATGTTTCTTAATTGAGAGGCTCAGAAATGTCATTGAAAGACAGCAAAACTGAACAAAATCTAAAGGACGCCTTCGCAGGGGAATCGCAGGCTAATCGTCGTTACCTTTACTTTGCGGCAAAGGCCGACGTTGAGGGCTACAACGATGTTGCCACCGTTTTTCGTTCTACCGCCGAAGGCGAGACTGGACATGCACACGGTCATCTCGAGTATCTCGAGGAAACAGGCGACCCAGCAACGGGACTTCCGATCGGTCCGACTGCGGCCAATCTTGCTGCAGCAATAGCGGGTGAGACGCACGAGTACACCGATATGTATCCGGGGATGGCTAAGTCGGCTCGTGATGAGAACTTTGATGAGATTGCGGATTGGTTCGAAACGCTGGCCAAGGCCGAACGTTCGCATGCCAATCGTTTCCAGAAAGCACTTGATACGCTCGACGACTAAGTTACTTGTCTAGCACAGGCCGCGAGGGCAGTTTGGAGGCGCCGACCCGGCACCCCCTAGACTGGCAGTCCAATGAATTCTACGCCGAAGAGCCTCTTTATGAGGAGCTTGAGCGTGTTTTCGATGTCTGTCATGGCTGTCGTCGCTGCTTTAATCTTTGCAATGCATTTCCGACGCTGTTCGATGCTGTTGATGAATCGGACACGATGGAGGTCGATGGCGTTCCCAAGAAGGTTTACTGGGACGTCGTCGATCATTGCTATCTCTGCGACATGTGCTACATGTCGAAATGCCCATACGTGCCGCCGCATGAGTGGAATATCGATTTCCCGCATTTGATGCTACGCGCCAAAGCGGCTCGCTTTAAGCGAGACGGCGCGTCAGTCCGCGATAAAATTCTTAGTGCAACTGATACCGTCGGAAAACTAGCGGGAATCCCGATAGTGGTCGATGTCGTTAATGCGACCAACCGAAGCAAAGTTGGGCGGAAGGTATTGGAAGCGACTCTTGGCGTACATCACAAGGCGCCGGTACCAGCCTACTATTCAAAGACAGCACGCAAGCGTTTGTCGAGACTTGAAGATGCAGCGCCGACCGATGTCAGGCCAACAGCCAAAACAAGGGGTAAGGTCGTTCTGTACACCACTTGTTACGGCAATCGTAATCATCCTATGATCGATGAGGATTTAGTTGCAGTTTTCGAGCACAATAACATTCCAATGGCGCTAGCCGAGAAAGAGTCCTGTTGCGGAATGCCGAAGCTGGAGCTCGGTGATCTTGAGGCGGTTGCGAAAGCAAAAGACATTAATATTCCAATTCTCGCCGCAATGGTCGACGAAGGATGGGATATTGTGACGCCAATCCCATCCTGCACGCTCATGTTCAAACAGGAATTACCGCTGATGTTCCCCGACGATGAGGATGTAGCGAAGGTTCGCGATGCGATGTATGACCCATTTGAGTATCTGATGCTGCGGCACAAAGACGGCGAATTGAAAACTGAGTTTGAGAAAACCTTGGGGAAAGTCTCCTATCAGGTGCCATGCCATCTGCGCGTTCAAAACATTGGACTTAAGACCCGTGATGTTTTGCAATTGGTTCCGGAGACCCAGGTGGAAGTGATCGAACGCTGTTCGGGACATGACGGGACCTATGCTGTTAAGAAAGAGTTTCGTGATATATCCAAGAAAATCGCACGTCCGGTGGTTAATAAACTGAAGCGTGCTGAGGCCGACCATTTTGTGAGTGATTGCCCAATGGCGGCGGAGCAGATCGCACAAGATGTCGAAGAACACGACGCGACTAACCCAATGAGCCTGTTACGCAGCGCCTACGGAATTTGATATGCAAAAATTAACGCGTGAAGACCTACTGAGTTTGGAAGAATATGCTGCACAGCGATCAGCCTTCCGTGACACGGTTATGACTCACAAAAAAGATCGACGATTGGATCTTGGCACTAATGCCACACTGTATTTTGAAGATCGATTGACGATGCAGTATCAGGTTCAGGAAATGCTGAGGATTGAGAAAATCTTTGAGGCTAATGGTATTAATGAAGAGCTTGAGGCTTACAATCCGCTAATTCCCGACGGTTCGAACTGGAAGGCGACCTTCATGATCGAATTTCCCGAGGCTGAGGAGCGCCAGGAAATGTTGGGCCAACTCGTTGGAATCGAAAATCGAGTCTATGTACAAGTCGCCGATTTCGATAGGCTGTTTGCGGTAGCCGACGAGGATCTCGATAGGTCTGACGACCATAAGACGTCAGCCGTACACTTCATGCGCTTCGAATTTCCTCCCGAGCAATCGGCGGCTTTGAAGTCGGGGGCATCATTGATCGCCGGCATCGATCACGAGAATTACACGGTAGAGGTTCAGCCCGTCAACGACGCAGTGCGTGTGTCGCTACTAAATGATCTGTCATGAGCAAGTATTGCGAGTGCACATATTAGTCATTCAGGATAAACTGCCGCCGGGCATTTTTCTGGGCTATTAATGAGTAAACGATACGACGCTGCGGACATCGAGGTCCTTAGCGGGCTAGAGCCTGTGCGCCGCCGGCCGGGCATGTACACCGACACGACGCGGCCAAATCACTTAGCCCATGAGGTCATCGACAATAGTATCGATGAAGCGCTTGCGGGCCACTGCAAGAAGCTGGAGGCCGTCATATACAAAGATGGTTCGCTGGAAGTGTCGGATGATGGGCGCGGTATGCCCATTGATAAACACCCCAAGGAAAACATTCCTGGCGTTGAGCTGATCCTTACTCGCTTACACGCTGGTGGCAAATTCAACAATGATAATTATCAATATTCTGGCGGCTTGCATGGCGTTGGTGTCTCTGTTGTTAATGCATTATCTAAAAGTCTCGAAATCTGGATTCGTAGAGGCGGTAAGGAATACAACATGAGCTTCGCGGGCGGTAAGAAGCGTGGCAAGCTCGAAGTTGTAGGTACTGTTGGCAAAGCCAATACCGGAACGACCATTCGATTCTGGCCTGATGAGCAGTATTTCGATTCCGCGAAATTTTCGGTCAATAAGCTAAAGCATGCGCTGAAAGCGAAAGCCGTTCTTTGTCCTGGCGTGACCGTCAAGCTTAAAATAGAACAACCGGAAGAAAGGATTGAATGGCTGTATTCAGGCGGTCTGGAGGAATACCTGCTCGAGGAAATTGGAGGGGGTGAAACGCTTCCAGCTGAACCATTTTCTGGCAGTTTGACAGGAGATAATGAAGCCATTGATTGGGCCCTCGTCTGGATTACCGACGGCGGCGCAAGCATTACTGAAAGCTATGTGAACCTAATACCAACCCCCCAGGGCGGAACTCACGTTAACGGTTTACGGACCGGGCTAACCAACTCGTTGCGTGAGTTCTGTGAGTTTCGCGGTCTGCTGCCGCGCGGAGTGGTGATCGCACCGGAGGACGTCTGGGATGGGTTGAGTTTCGTTATGAGTATTAAGCTCGAGGATCCACAGTTCTCTGGTCAGACCAAGGAGCGATTATCCTCGAGGGATGCAGCCACATTTGTCGCTGGAATTGTCAGGGATAATTTCTCGATATGGCTCAATCAGTATCCCGAGACCGGTGACCTCATTGCTCAGCTTGCCATTGGCAAAGCACAGAAACGCCTGAAGGCTGCCAAAAAGGTCGTTCGCAAGAAAATTGTTTCCGGTCCGGCATTGCCGGGAAAACTGGCGGACTGCCGATCCCAGGAAGCTGAGCTCTGCGAATTATTTTTGGTGGAGGGCGATTCTGCCGGCGGTTCGGCAAAGCAGGCTCGCGACCGCAACACCCAAGCAATCATGCCGTTGCGCGGTAAGATATTGAACACTTGGGAAGTTGAGATAGAAGAAATTCTGGCATCCGCCGAAGTTCATGATATTTCGGTTGCCATCGGCGTCGATCCTGGTAGCGACGATATCAGCGGCTTGCGATATCACAAGGTCTGCATTCTGGCCGATGCAGACTCCGATGGCCTTCACATCGCAACGTTGTTATGCGCTCTTTTTCTCAAACATTTTCGTGAACTCATTCTGGCGGGCCATATATACGTGGCAATGCCACCGTTGTACCGAGTCGATGTTGGTAAAGAAGTCTTTTATGCATTGGATGAAGCAGAGCGCAAAGGAATCCTCGATCGAATCGAAGCTGAGAAGAAGAAAGGCAAAGTTTCTGTTACTCGCTTCAAGGGTCTTGGCGAAATGGATCCCGAACAACTGCGCGAGACGACGATGCATCGCGATACACGACGACTTGTGCAATTGACGATCGATTCGAGTGACAATACGGACCAAATGATGGATATGCTGTTAGCGAAGAAACGTTCCAGAGATCGTCGCAGCTGGCTTGAATCCAAAGGTAATCTTGCCGAGGTATGAGTGACATGCAAAACAGTCTAAATCTTGAGGGCGTCGAACAACAAGCACTCAAGGATTACACCGAACAGGCGTATCTCGATTATTCGATGTACGTTATTTTGGACCGTGCATTGCCGCAAATTGGTGATGGCCTGAAGCCCGTACAACGACGCATCATCTATGCGATGAGTGAATTGGGATTGTCTGCATCGTCCAAGCCCAAGAAATCAGCTCGTACAGTCGGTGATGTCATTGGCAAATTTCATCCGCACGGCGACTCTGCCTGTTATGAGGCGATGGTATTGATGGCGCAAGATTTCTCCTATCGGTATCCGATCGTAATTGGGCAAGGCAACTGGGGATCCACTGACGATCCGAAGTCGTTTGCCGCTATGCGATATACAGAGTCACGATTGGCGCCATATGCTAAGAGTCTGTTGCAGGAGCTTGGGTTAGGCACTGTTGAGTGGTCTCCGAACTTCGATGGCACTCTCAGGGAGCCGGTTGTGCTGCCAGCGCGCCTACCGAATCTGCTTTTAAACGGAACTATGGGTATCGCTGTCGGTATGTCCACTGACGTTCCGCCGCATAACCTCAAAGAAGTTGCGAGCGCATTGGTGCATCTTATCGACAATCCGAAAGCAACTGTCGCCAACCTGATGATGCACATTAAAGCTCCAGACTATCCAACGGGTGGAGAGCTCGTATCCTCCGCCGCTGATATTAGGGAAATTTATGAGACAGGTGGTGGTACGTTGCGGCTGCGTGCCTCCTATAAAATGGAAGGTAATGACATTGTCGTAACTTCGCTTCCGCATCAGATATCAGGCGCGAAGCTACAGGAACAGATTGCGGCTCAAATGCGTGCGAAGAAATTACCGCAGGTCGACGATCTTCGCGATGAATCAGACCATGAAGATCCGACCCGCCTCGTAATAAGTAAGAAGCGAGGCGTTGATGTGGAGCAGTTGATGTCACATCTATTCTCCACGACCTCTCTTGAGCGTACAGTTCGAGTCAACATGAACATCATCGGCCTTGACGGTCGTCCGCGGCTATTTAATCTGCTTGAGATCTTAAAAGAGTGGTTGGAGTTTCGTAAAGGCACGGTCACGAATCGTCTTAGCCATCGCCTCCAGATAGTCAATGATCGACTGCATATCCTTGATGGTTTGTTGGTTGCCTATCTCAGTATTGACGCAGTCATTGCGATTATTCGTGAAGAAGACGAACCGAAACTCGTCCTCAGGAAGCGCTTTAAGCTGTCGGACATTCAGGCAGAGGCGATCTTGAATCTAAGATTGCGTAACCTCGCTAAACTCGAGGAAATAAAAATTCGAAGTGAGCAAGACGATTTAAATGAAGAGCGCGGCACCCTGGAGAAAACACTTAATAGCCCAGCTCGCATGAAAACGCTGATCAAGAAAGAGATTCTTGAAGATACCGAAGCTTACGGCAACGACCGACGAACGCTTATCGTTGAGAGGGCAGCGGCGCAGGCATTGGACGAGACCCAATTAGTCGCAAGTGAGCCAGTTACCGTCGTACTGTCGCAGGCAGGCTATGCGAGAGCAGCGAAGGGTCATGAAATTGATCCAGAGACGCTGAATTATCGTTCGGGCGATACCTATCTCGCCGCTGCTAAAGGCCGCAGTAATCAACTGGCGATGTTCATTGATACTACTGGGCGCGTTTACAGTCTAATGGTGGGAACATTGCCGTCCGCGCGCGGACAGGGTGAGCCGTTATCGAGTCGCTTCAGGCCACCGGATGGGGCGGC
>Ga0307488_10001692_pt1 | contig 18487 bp, 16 predicted proteins | sample SB02metaG_FD_202248 | JGI IMG/M metagenome (GOLD analysis project Ga0307488, IMG submission 202248) | Sea-ice brine microbial communities from Beaufort Sea near Barrow, Alaska, United States - SB 0.2 | ecosystem: Environmental > Aquatic > Marine > Coastal | place: USA: Alaska | collected... | reverse complement strand
TGATTTTGCTTTTCCTGCCTCTGGATCGCCTTTGGCAAATGCGACTGTAGTCATACCTAAAGTTAAACAAACAAGCAAACCTAGTTTTTTCATACTTAATCTCTTTATACGGGTGATTAGCAAAGCAACTTTCTCAAATATCATTGAAGAACGTGGTATTGTACACAAATACTGGCCGAAAAAAACTCTTCCACACGCTTTGTATGGATATAAATAAATGATTGATAACTATATTCGCAAATTTTTGGTTACAATACATATAATATCGGCTTTATTTTAAAAAAATCCAGTTCAACATTCTTTCTTTAAAAGTGAAAACATGTCCTATTTTACCAAAGCAACTTTCCTAACTAGTGCGCCCAGTATTGACTTTCTATCTGAATCCGATGGCATGGAAGTCGCCTTTGCTGGCCGCTCAAATGCGGGCAAATCTAGTGCTCTAAACAGACTAACTAGGCAAAAAGGCTTAGCAAGAACCAGTAAGACTCCTGGTAGAACACAGTTAATTAATATGTTCGAGCTTGATGAAGAGCGGCGTCTAGTTGATCTCCCTGGTTATGGTTATGCAAAAGTACCACTGGAAATGAAATTAAAGTGGCAAAAATCATTAGGTGAGTATTTGCAGCAGCGTAAGTGCTTAAAAGGCCTTGTGGTCTTAATGGATATTCGCCATCCGTTAAAAGATCTTGATCAGAACTTAATCAATTGGGCGGTTGAAGTTAATCTACCCGTGCTTATTTTGTTGACCAAAGCCGACAAATTAAAAGCGGGAAAACGTAAAGCACAAACTTTAATGGTACGCGAAGCGTCAATGGCATTTTGTGGTGATGTAACAGTGCATTCTTTCTCATCACTCAGTGGAATTGGTGTATCGGAGTTAGAGCAGGTTTTATTCAAGTGGTTTGGTCTAGAGAGGCAGTTGAAAGGTGATACTGACATTTCAGGGTGAAACTCAATATAGTAAAATAATAGTCTGAAAAAAAAACCCCATCAAAACGATGGGGCAAATTGTTTGGGAAGAACAACACATTCACAGTATAAGACGGGTGATTTGTGATTAAGTTCAGACAAAGTCGAAAAAAAGTAAAATTAAATTCTACATTATCTTTTTAGCACTCCGCGTAAACCTAGCGAACTCTATTTGCACCGACAATAAGTTGCCTTTGTTTTACTCACAAACCTTGTAGCCTAATGAGCTTCATCCCAGTTATTACCGATACCAACATCTACAATTAATGGCACATCAAGCGCTACCGCGTTTTCCATTAAGGATTTAATTTTAGTAACATATTCGTCGACATAATCTTCTTTAATTTCGAAAACTAATTCATCGTGAACTTGCATGATCATCAAAATAGCTTCGTCGTTAATATCGTTAATCCATGCATCAACGTCTATCATCGCTTTTTTAATAATGTCCGCTGCAGTCCCCTGCATTGGAGCATTAATGGCAGCACGCTCTGCGCCTTTCCTGCGCATTGCATTACTTGCTTTAATATCAGGTAGGTATAATCGGCGGCCAAATACGGTACTAACATACCCAGACTGCTTTGCGCCTTCTCTGGTTGATTCCATGTAAGTTAATACGCCAGGGTAGCGCTCGAAATACAAATCCATATACTGTTGTGCATCGTATCGTCCAATATTAAGTTGCTTGGATAAACCAAAAGCAGACATGCCATAGATCAGGCCAAAATTAATTGCCTTTGCACTGCGTCGCTCGTTCACTGATACTTCCTCTAGCGGAACATCAAATACCTCAGCAGCAGTTGCGCTGTGAATATCTTTACCCGCAGAGAACGCACTCACTAGCCCCTTGTCTTTGCTTAAATGAGCCATAATGCGAAGTTCAATTTGACTATAATCTGCAGCCACAATTTTATAACCTGGACGTGCAATAAAAGCTTGGCGAACTTGCCTTCCCTCTGATGTCCGAATCGGAATATTCTGTAAATTAGGATCGGTTGAAGATAATCGACCGGTTGCCGTAACCGCTTGGTGATAAGAGGTATGCACTCTGCCTGTGCGATGGTGGATCATCTTAGGCAGCTTGTCCGTGTAAGTGTTTTTTAGTTTGGTTAAGCCGCGATACTCCATAATTTTTTTGGGGAGTTCGTATTCAAGCGCTAGTTCCTGCAGTACTTCTTCGGATGTAGATGGTGCGCCCTTGGGGGTTTTCTTTACCACCGGCAAACTCATTTTTTCGAATAAAATATGTTGTAATTGTTTCGTTGAACCTAAGTTAAACGATTCACCTGCTAATTCATGAACCTCTTTTTCGAGTTCCATAATGCGAGCGGCTATGGTTTGGCTTTGCTGACTTAATAATTGGCTGTCAATAAGCACGCCGTTTTGTTCCATTTTTGCTAATACGGACGACAGGGGTACTTCAATGTCATTCAACACACTTAGCAACTCGTTTTTTTCTTTGAGCAGTCGTTGCAGTGCTTCGTGCAATCGTAATGTGACATCGGCATCCTCGGCTGCATAGGGAGCTGCTTGTTCTAATGCAATTTGGTTGAACGTAATTTGTTTTGCACCCTTACCTGCAATGTCTTCAAAATGAATTGTATTGTGGCCCAGATATTTGAGTGACAAGCTATCCATGTTGTGGCGAGTCGCAACACTATTCAATACATATGACGCCAGCATAGTATCGGATAAGATCCCTTGCAGTTTAATGTCATAATTGGCAAGTACGTTTTTGTCATACTTTATATGCTGTCCAATTTTTTTTGCTGACTTGTCTTCTAAAATGGGTTTTAGTTGCGCAAGCACACTATCGCGCTCTAGCTGATCTGGTGCGCCAGGATAATTATGTGCGACTGGAATGTAGCATGCGTCGTTTTCACCGATAGAGAATGAGAATCCAACTAATTCAGCCTGCATATAGTCGATACTAGTCGTTTCAGTATCAATGGCGTAGTAGGTTGCAGCTTGAATTTTAGCAATCCATTGGTCTAATTGTTGTTGCGTTAAAACCAGTTCATATTTGGATTTATCAAATGCTTGTGAACCAGAAAGTTCATTATCTGCGTTATTGGTTGCGGACCCCTGACCATCGGTGGTAAGTGGCTTACTAACGTTGCTTACGCTGTTATCAGCACCATCGCTGACTTCTACTAACCAGCGCTTAAATTCGTACTCAGCAAATAGAGCACGTAATTCAGGCTTATCCATTTCACCCATGTTCAACGTAGTTGGCTCATACTCTAACGTTAAACCACATTCGATTGTGGCTAATTGATATGACAACATAGCTTGTTCTTCGTATTGAGCTATTTTAGCGCCCATTGTCTTTGCACCACGAAATTCTAAGGTCGCGATTTTGTCCAAGTTTGCATAAATATCTTTTACGCCACCAATACCATTAAGCATCGCTACAGCGCTTTTATCGCCAACACCAGGGATCCCCGGTATGTTGTCGACTTTGTCGCCTTTCATCGCTAAGTAATCAATAATCAGTTCGGCTGGTACACCGAATTTTTCTACCACGCCATCAATATCCATAGTTGAATTTGTCATGGTGTTGATAAGGGTCACATGCTTGTCGACGAGTTGCGCCATGTCTTTGTCGCCGGTGCTAATAACGCATTCGATTCCTTGTGCAGAAGCTTGGCGTGCGAGCGTACCGATAACGTCGTCTGCTTCAACACCGTCCTCTACGATTATAGGGAACCCCATCGCTTTGATAATTTTGTGCAAAGGTTTAATTTGCGAGCGCAGCTCATCGGGCATTGGCGGACGGTTAGCTTTATATTCTTTATAAATATCGTCACGGAAGGTTTTGCCCTTAGCGTCAAAAATAACAGCGATATGGCTTGGCTTATAAGTAGCCATTAAGCTACGCAGCATGTTTACTACGCCATAAATGGCACCAGTATCTTGGCCTTTCGAATTAGTAAGAGGAGGTAACCCGTGAAAGGCTCTGAATAAATAAGAGGAACCGTCAACTAGAACTAACGGGCTTGTTGATTGTTTTTCCATCATTTGCTCATATTAATACTGTATGCCGTAAAGAATGCCATATTTATTGATGTGTAGCCAGAAAATGCTTTTTTAAACGCTGTGGATAACTCTGTGGTTAAAATGTGTCGAACGCATCTTACCTTACGTTTTTATTCACAAAAACGCATTCCGAGTGGGGATGTTGTTGCTATAATTAGTGAGGAAAACTAACTACTTTAATTATTACCTTTTTTATTCTTGCTTTTGTTTACTGCTTCTTGCCGATGGAAAGTTCGGTTACTAGGGAGAAACGCTAATTATTTACCCTGTGATATTTACCGCAATAAATTTAACCTAATAAATTTAGCATAAATTGACGTATTTCCAAGTTTTATTTTTAACTATTTTATTTTTTCAATAGGAACAACAAGTTAGTAAAAAAAGGTTTTTGGTTTATTCGAGTTCGATTTATTGTCTATATACTAGAGCGATTATTCGGATTTTAAAGAAATAAATTGGATCTCAGTGCGATTCAATTTACCATCTGCTATACAGTGCGCCGTTTGTTCACTTATATACAAATTTAAGTTGCTAATATTCTTATCCAATTGAGCGGCTCAAAATACAGCATTATAAGACGGTAAAGTACCTTAAAGTGACTTAATCCCATCAAGTTATTTAAGTGTTGCCTTGTAATAAGCTAGTAATAACAATAAAGGCATAGTGTAAATGCAATACCGCGCCATCATTCGTATTTTAGGACTACTCGTTGCTTTGTTTAGTGTAACGATGATCCCACCTGCGTTTATTTCACTTATTTATGGAGACGGCAGTGGCTTGGCATTCGTACTGGCATTCGTACTTTCGGTGCTTACCGGTCTTGCTATTTGGTATCCCAACCGTCGTTCCCGAGCAGATTTAAGAGCCAAAGAAGGCTTCCTCATTGTGGTTTTGTTTTGGACGGTACTGGCGTCGTTTGGTGCATTGCCATTTGCTTTGCTAGAACAGCCTCAGATGACAATTACGGACGCAATGTTCGAAGCATTTTCAGGGCTCACCACTACAGGCGCGACGGTAATAGAGGGTATCGAGTATTTACCTAAGGCTGTGCAGTTCTATCGACAGCAACTGCAATGGTTAGGAGGTATGGGTATTATTGTATTGGCGGTCGCCATTTTGCCAATTTTAGGCGTTGGTGGCATGCAGTTATATCGTGCGGAAACACCGGGTCCGGTAAAAGATTCAAAAATGACACCGCGTATTGCTGATACAGCAAAGCATTTATGGTATATCTATTTGTCACTTACGATCGCCTGTGCGGGCGCTTATTGGGTAGCAGGAATGAACCTGTTTGATGCGGTTTGTCATGCTTTCTCAACGATAGCAATCGGGGGCTTCTCAACCTATGATGCAAGTCTGGGCTACTTCAATAGCGTTGCTGTCAATATTGTATGCGTTATTTTCCTGTGGATAGCTGCGCTCAATTTTTCACTTCATTATGCCGCTGTCTCGGGCCGCAACATTCGAAATTATTTCAAGGATCCTGAGTGCAAAGCCTTTTTTACCATACAACTTAGTTTGGTTACGTTATGCTTTTTAGCACTGGTTTATCATTCTGTGTATGAAACTGCTGAAATGGCCCTCGACCAAGCTTTAATTCAAGCGGTGTCAATTAGCACTACTGCGGGTTTTGTTACAGCCGACTTTTCTTCTTGGCCGGCATTTCTTCCTATTGTATTAATATTCTCAAGTTTCATTGGTGGGTGTGCAGGATCTACTGGCGGCGGTCTTAAGGTTATTCGTATTTTGTTGTTGTTTTTACAAGGAAAGCGCGAGGTTGATCGACTTATTCACCCTAAAGCAGTATACGCAGTTAAGTTAGGTGACAGGGCGATGCCAGAGCGAGTTGTAGAAGCTGTTTGGGGGTTCTTCTCTGCCTATGCTGTTGTGTTTGTTGTTATCATGGTTGCGTTAATTGCTACCGGTATGGATGACATAACTGCATTTTCAGCAACAGCTGCAACGCTCAATAACTTAGGCCCAGGTTTGGGTGGCGTTGCAGGCACCTATGCTGATGTAAGTGATGCTGGGAAGTGGCTATTAGTTACCGCTATGTTGTTTGGGCGCTTAGAAATATTTTCGCTGTTAGTTTTATTCTCCCCAACATTCTGGCGCAGCTAACTTCGCGCCACTATTTTGCAATTGAAACTTAACCGCTTTTTTTCAATTGCCTCGTTTTAGCCAAAGAAAAGTGCACTTGGTTGAAACAATTTTTCTACATCCCAAATAAATTTCTTGTCGACTAAAAATAGAATAACGTGATCGTTTGCTTTAATCACTGTGTCACTATGAGCAATGATAACTTCATCTTCGCGCACAATTGCACCAATAGTGGTACCTGGAGGAAGCTTAATATTTTGAATTTGCTTACCGACAACTTTAGAGGTACTTTCATCACCATGCGCAATCGCTTCAATTGCTTCGGCAGCACCGCGTCGTAAAGAATACACATTCACAATATCACCTCGACGAATGTGTGTTAATAGTGCTGAAATGGTTGCTTGTTGAGGTGAAAACGCAATGTCAATTTCACCACCTTGTACCAAGTCAACATAGGCACTGCGTTGTATCAGCACCATGGCTTTTGCAGCACCCATGCGTTTAGCAAGCATGGCTGACATAATATTTGCTTCGTCGTCGTTGGTAACCGCAATAAAAGCGTCGACTTGTTCTACGTTTTCCTCGCTTAATAAACTCGCATCCGAAGCGTCACCATGAAACACGATAGTTTTGCTTAGCATAGTAGAGAGTTCTTTAGCGCGCTCCGCATTGAACTCAATCAACTTAACATTATGGTTATTTTCAAGACGCTTGGCTAAGCCTGCGCCAATTAGTCCGCCTCCTGCAATCATAATGCGTTTGTAGCTATTTTCTAGCTTTTGTAGTTCACTCATTACCGCACGAATATGCTTAGTATCAGCAATAAAAAATACTTCATCATCGGCTTCAATGACAGTTGAGCCCAGCGGGCGAATAGGTTTACCACGACGATAAATTGCAGCTACTCGCGTATCTACATTTGGCATGTGCTCTTTTAATGCAGAAAGTGCATGGCCAACAAGCAATCCACCGTAATATGCTTTTACTGCGACTAAACTAGCTTTGCCCTCGGCAAATTCAACCACCTGCAAAGCACCAGGGTAATCGATAAGACGTTTTATTGCCTGTGTAACAAGTTGCTCTGGTGCAATCAAGTGATCAATAGGAATGTCTTTATGTTTGAATAGCTGCTCTTGATAGATTATGTATTGCTCTGAGCGAATTCGAGCAATTTTGGTTGGAGTTTTAAATAGACTAAACGCAACTTGGCAAGCCATCATGTTGCTTTCATCACTGTTGGTCACGGCAATTAACATGTCGGCATCGGCAGCGCCCGCTTTTTTGAGCACATCGGGATGAGATCCCACACCGCACACAACTTGTAAATCGAGTCTGTCTTGCAGGTTTCGCAACGTGTCCATATTTTGATCAATAATGGTAATTTCGTTCTTTTCGCCAACCAAATTCTCAGCTAACGTCCCACCAACTTGGCCTGCACCGATAATGATGATTTTCATTGCGTTATTTCCTAACCCCTGATTGACTCAAGCATGGCAACCTAAGTTCCCATGCTTAGAGCTTAAGTCAGCAAGACTTTAGCAGTCTTGCATAGTAGAAACCATCCATTTGTGCTTGACCGGGTAATATTTGAAGACCGGGGCATTCAGCGGTGTCATTTTCATGTATAGGCAGCAAAGTTGCGTCAGACTGTGTTGCTAAAAACTCCGCAATTTGACATTCATTTTCTTGTTTTAATATGGAGCATGTTGCGTATAGCAGGATTCCACCGGGTTTTACCCTCTGCCAAATTTGCGCCAAAATGCTTTTTTGTAAGGCCACGGTGTTAACAATATCTGAGGCTTTTCTTAACCAACGAATATCAGGATGGCGACGAATAACACCTGAAGCAGAACATGGAGCATCGAGTAATATGCGATCATATTGCTTGTCATTCAAAACACGAGATAATACTTCTTCGCTCTGTGCATCGACTACATATAAGTTGAGTCTGTCGCCAAACGCAACGTCATGCCCTAAGCGTTGCATATTTTCCTCTATACGTTCAAGCCGCTGGCCGTCGTTATCGATAGCATCTAGGCTTCCTAGTTGAGGTTGACTCTCCAATATATGAGCCGTTTTTCCACCTGGCGCAGCGCAACAATCCAGCACGTCATCTCCGGCTTGCACATCTAATAATTCAGCCGCAAGTTGTGCTGCTAGATCTTGTACTGAAAACAAACCCTCTGTAAAACCAGGTAGCATTGTGATGTCGGTGCGCTTGCTAAGTTTAATAGCACTGTGGGTTGCTAAATTCAAAAAGCTAAGTGGTATTGAATCAGTCTCAACTTTTTCAAATTCAATACCTTGAGCATCTAATTGAGCGGTGTAGTCCAAGCGACTCGTCTTCAGCGCATTAACCCGCAACCAAAGTGGTGGACGAGCGTTAATTTGCTCAGCAATTTCTTGCACTTGGTCGGGATAATGTTGCAGCAATTGTTTATGTAGCCATTTCGGCAGGCCAACTTTAATATGCGGAACATCAATTTCTTGCTCATGTAATGCCTCGCGCTGGAAACTGCGTAAATTCGCATTTACCAAACCCTTCAAACGATGCTGCCCTATTGCAGCACAAGCTTCTACAGTTTCAGATACAGCAGCATGCTCAGAAGTGCGCGTAAATACCAATTGATAAAAACCCAGCATGATTAAATGTTCAACTATTTTTTGTTCGCCTTTGAGCGGCTTGGTAAGCAATTGGCGCAGCCAATATTGTAACTTGGGTAATTCGCGCAAGCAGCCGAATACCATTTCTTGCAACCAAGCATTATCTTTACCCTCATGGCGATCAAACACTTTGGGCATGACTTCTCTGGATGATTTGCCATGTTCTAATATCTGGAACAATACCCAAGCAGCATCTGCACGTAAATGTGGACGGTGGCTTAGTTGGTAAGCACTTGTGCTTTTATTCTTATATCCCGCTTTCGAAGCGCCTTTATTACTGCTATGTGATTGCTTCATTTTAAACATTGACCAACAACGAACATGTCGGGTTTGCCATTAATAATATCACTGACCGCTTGTGCTTTTTTACCCGGAATTTGAATAATTGAAAGCAATAAATTGTGCTCACCAGCGGCAACTTCAATACCATCTTTGTCTACGTTCACAATCGTTCCACCAGCTAATTCTCCAAAAGATTCGACAACTTCGACCTGCCACACTTTTATTGATTCTTCATTATGAACAAACCAAACGAAAGGCCATGGATTAAAGGCGCGCACATTTCTTGCTAATTGCTGAGCACTTAATGTCCAGTCAATTCGGGCTTCTTCTTTAGAAAGCTTGTGCGCGTATGTCGCTTCTTCATTATTTTGTGGAGATGGGGTTAGATTATCTAAATTCTCAAGCGTCTCGATTAATGCTAGCGGACCAAGTTCTGCTAAATCTTCATACAAAGTTGCGCTGGTCGCTGCGCCAGTAATCGCCATGCTTTTTTCAAGCAATACAGCACCAGTGTCCAGACCTTCATCCATTTGCATAATACTGATACCAGTAAATTTGTCACCAGCCCATATTGCACGTTGAATTGGTGCAGCTCCGCGCCATTTTGGCAATAACGAACCGTGCACATTTAGACAGCCTAGTTTTGGTGCATCAAGCACGGCTTTGGGTAACATTAGACCATAAGCCACAACAACCATTATATCGGCCTTCAGGGCAGCGAGCTCGAGCTGGGCATCTTCATTTTTTAGTGACGCAGGCTGGTAGACCGGAGTGCCATTGTCGAGTGCCAACGACTTTACAGCGCTAGGCATCAGTTTCTTACCTCTGCCAGCAGGGCGATCAGGCTGTGTATAAACCGCGATTACATTATGTTCGCTAGCGTACAGTGCGGCTAAGTGTTTAGCCGCAAATTCCGGTGTGCCAGCAAAGATAACATTTAATGGATTGGCCACTATATTGATGTCCTTAGTGCTAGTATTTTGTAGCCAGTTTGGCTTCTTTCTCTAATTTGGTTTTGATACGATTACGTTTCAGTGGTGACAAGTAATCAACAAGCAGCTTCCCTTTTAAGTGATCAAGTTCATGCTGAATGCAGATTGCAAGCAAACCATCGGCTTCAAGTTCAAACGGTTTGCCATCTCGGTCAAGTGCTTTAACGGTGACTTTTTCCGATCTTTCTACTTTCGCGTAGTTATTCGGAACAGACAAACAACCTTCTTCACTTATAGTAGAACCTTCCACTTTTATGATTTCAGGGTTAATAAAAACCCGAGGTTCATCTTGTTCTTCGGAAACATCCATCACCACAACACGTTTGTGAACGTCAATTTGTGACGCTGCCAAACCAATACCTTTTTCATCTTTCATGGTATCAAACATGTCGTCTACAAGCGTCTGAATTTCTTCGTTAACATCCTCTACAGCCGTTGCTACAGTGCGTAGTCTCTCGTCCGGAAAGGTTAATACAGTTCTAACTGTCATTACTAAAACCACTCATCTAGTCAGTATTAAAAAATATACTATTCATGCAGAATAGTTATTTAAACCTTGTCTATTTTGTCTATTCTACCGCATAAGCTAATGTCTGTGGACTAGATTTGGGGTTAATTTTTTGAAAAATAAACCGATAACTAATTAAATAGACGTAAAATATCACTGTCTGTGGCAATTTCAGCCCGAAGTACAGGCGACTCACGAGTATACCAAGAGTAGTATAAGAATGACTATGATGAAAAAATTATCGATGCTGGGCCTCATTATTTTTGGGGTATTTATGATTAGCGTCAAATCAGCATGGGCAGATATCATTAATATAAAAACGGACGCACCGCAAACTTATGTCGTTAAAAAAGACGATACCTTGTGGGATATTTCGAATTTGTTTTTAGACCAGCCTTGGTTGTGGCCAGAATTATGGCGCAACAATACGCAGATCGAAAATCCACATTTAATTTATCCAGGTGATGTTTTGCGTTTGCGTTATGTTGACGGCCAACCCGTAATGAATATTGCCAGAGACAAAACGTTAATTTTATTGACACCTGAGTCGCTGACCAAAACAAAACCTTCTCCTATTGGCGTGTTGCCTTGGAAAGTACTTGGTCCTTATTTCAAGAATGACAGCATTATCGACATCGACGTATATAATGCACTACCTAGGTTGCTAGGTAATAACGAAGGAACAAGCACTTTCGTTAAACAAGACTTTGTGTTGAGTCACAAGCCAGTAGCTACTGACACTAACTATACAATTATTCGTAAAGGTAAGTTGCTCAAAGATGACGATGGTGATGTTATTGGTTATCAAGTTAAGAACGTGGGTGAGGTTGAGTTAATAAACTCAAGTTCAGGTAAACAACAAATTGTTAGAGTTGTTAAAAGCAATCGTGAAGCTCGCACTGGTGATAAACTGCGGCCAGTTGAACGTGTTGATAACTCGGATTTGATATTGCAAGCCTCGACTACGCAAATTGGCCGGATTATCGCGAATATTGAAGACCGTTCACTTATTGGCAAGCGCGATGTGGTTGTTATTTCGCTAGGCGCTTCAGATGTGGAGCTTGGTATGGTGATGGGTATTTATGCTCAAGGTCCAGCAATCTTGGATAGTGAAAAACCTAAATATGCAATCGGCCAAAGCCCAGTGAAAGAATTATTCAGTGGAGGCGAACGAGTAGAACAGCCGGCCTTTAAAATTGGCGAGCTGGTGATATTCAAAACGTTCGACAATGCGAGTTACGCTTGGATAACAAAAGCTGACAAGCACATGAAGGGCGGGGAATATTTAGGGCAACCTTAATAACCTCCTCTAACATGCAGAATTTTGTAAACAAGTAGCCTAGGCTACTTGTTCTGTTTTAGGCATTAAATTAATAACCAAGGATGGTTTATATGATCACTTCAGAACAAGAAATACGGTACTGGCTCGCATTGACGGCCTTGCCAAATATGGGTATTCAAAGACTCTTAAAAACAGCAAGTACATGCAATGTCACGTTGTCTCAGTTGGGGCAATTAGGCACGAAGACGCTACAATCAATCGGCTGGAGAAACGCACAAATTGCCGGTTTAATTGAGGCTCACCCACTCATTCTGAAATGTATTCAATGGTTGGCAGATGGCGGTAATCGGGGCATTATCACCTATCAATGTAAAGAATATCCTGAGCAGCTTAAGCAAATAGCTCAAGCCCCATTATTACTTTTTACAGATGGTAATTATGCGCTATTATCAACCCCTCAATTGGCGGTTGTTGGCAGTCGCACCCCAACATACAATGGATTAACAAATACAAAAACACTCGTAACCGAGGTGTTGGCTCAATCTGATTTAATCATTACTAGTGGTTTGGCTTTAGGTATTGACGCTCAAAGCCACACTGCAGCGTTAAATTTTGATCTAGGGTTTCATCAAAAAGCGGGGTTTAACAGCAGAACCATTAGCGTGCTTGGTAATGGTATAGATGTGGTCTATCCTAAACGGCATGCACGGTTGTTCCAGCAAATTCGTGAAAACGGATTGCTGGTAAGCGAGTTTCCACCAAGTATAATGCCATCACCAAAATTCTTTCCTCGACGAAACCGCATTATCAGTGGGCTTAGTTTAGGCACGTTAGTTACAGAAGCCAGAATAAAAAGTGGCTCATTAATTACAGCAAAATACGCGCTCGAACAGGGGCGAGAAGTTTTCGCTATGCCCAGTAATATAAATAATAAGCAAGCTGAAGGTTGTCATTGGTTAATTAAGCAAGGAGCAAAATTAACTGAATGTGCTCAAGATATCTTCGATGAGTTGCCGAAGTCATTATTAAAAACTGCACAAAAACAGCAGGCTGAAAAAAAACCAAAACAAAACTTGGCAACCACAGGATTGTTAGATAATGTATTACTACAGCCTGATCATAACGACATTAATAGCTGTGCAATAGAGGATGAACGGGACGATTCATCAGTGGTATTGCAAGCTGTCGATTTTGATGTCACTTCAATAGATGTGATTGCGATGCGCACCGGCCAGTCGATTTCCACATTATTTGTGCAGTTATTAGAATATGAGTTGCGCGGGTTTATAACCTCTACGTCTGAGGGTTACCTTAAATTGAGGGACTAATTATGTTTGATATCCTCATGTACTTGTTCGAAAACGTAGTACACAATGAGAGTGAGTTTAGAGTCGACCACGATGAACTAACTGACGAGTTAATTCGAGCCGGGTTTCATCATGACGAAATATTTAAAGCGCTAGCTTGGGTTGAAAAGCTTGCAGCACTTCAAGAAACAGACGCTACACCTTATTTATCAAGAGTGACGGTACTCAATAGCACAAGAGTATATACGGTCGAAGAACAAGTTCGTCTTGATGTACAGTGCCGAGGTTTCTTAATATTCCTGGAACAAGTCAAAGTGCTTGATGTAAGTACGAGAGAAATGGTTATTGACCGCACAATGGAAATTGAGTCTGCTGAGTTTTGCTTAGAAGATTTAAAATGGGTGATACTCATGGTTCTATTTAATGTGCCCGGCAAGGAATGGGCTTACGAACAAATGGAAGACCTGTTATTTGAAGTTCAAGAAGGCCCATTGCACTAACAATGGCTAAAATTGATCACTCCTTATTCTCCGCTGATCAACATGCCCTTGATGAAGCTTATGGCAAGTGCCCCGAATGCGAAGGGCAACTTATTTTAAAGCATGCAAATAAATCCTCATTTCTTGCTTGTCAAAACTACCCTAGCTGCAAACATACGCAGCAATTCCATAAAAATGATGTCACTGTCCTAAAAATTATGGACGGATCTGCTTGCCCTGAATGTGCTGAGACTTTAGCAGTAAAGAAAGGTCGGTACGGGATGTTCATTGGTTGCACTGGTTTTCCGGATTGTCATTTCATCGCAACCAAAGATATGATCACCAAAGACGGTGTAGTGAAAAGCAGTACGGACAACTTAGATGACAATGGTAATGTGCAATCTGCTGCAGCATCATCGTGCCCAAAATGCCATCATGGCACCTTAGTAAAGCGTCAAAACAAGTTTGGTAAATACTTTTACGCTTGCGACGACTACCCAAAATGTAAATATATGCTAAATTCAGCACCCGTTGATACCGCTTGTGAAAGTTGTGGTTGGAGAGTGATAGTGCAGGTAGACAAAAATGATGCTGAAAAAGGCTTAATTTGTCCACAAGTAAACTGTCAGCACAAACAAACACTATAATCTTTAGTATCAAATTGTATTTCTAATTTTTTAGGGCTATTCCATGCAATTGTTTGAACACGCTTTTCGTAATCATCAGTGCTTCGCCTATCCAACTGAAGCCGTTTTTGGTCTAGGTTGCGACCCACTTTCAGAAATAGCCATGTTAGAAATTCTGCGTTTGAAATCTCGTCCTGTAGAAAAAGGCGTTATTTTAATAGCAGCAACATTCGAGCAGTTGAAGCCTTTTGTTCACATTGATCGATTGCCAATTGAGCATCAACAGAAAGCATTCGCTTCATGGCCTGGCCCGTTTACTTGGCTACTTCCTAAAAGTGCGCTGACGCCATCTTGGGTAAGTGGTGACTCTGATTTAGTTGCAGTGCGAGTAAGCAACCACCCATTAGTGCAAAAAATGTGTCTATTGGTAGGCAGCCCAATGGTGTCGACAAGTGCAAACCCGGCGAGCATGGAACCTGCGCGCTCTGGCGATGAAGTCTGCTCCTATTTCGGGCATGATTTGCTAATTATTGACGGCAGTTTGGGCGAGCAACGGACCCCAAGTACTATTATTAATGGACTCAACCTCGAAACCTTGCGAGCATAGAGCATTATTACAAACACAAGAATGGTTTGGCCCCTATGGTAACTCAGCAACAAATTGATGAAGTTAAAGCATTTTTACTTAAGCTCCAAGACGATATCTGTCAAACCTTAGAGCTAGCGGATGGTAAAGGGTCATTTCATCAAGATGAATGGGTGCGAGAAGAAGGTGGTGGAGGTCGTTCCAGAGTGTTAACAAACGGCGCGGCTATCGAGCAGGGAGGGGTCAATTTTTCTCATGTATTTGGCGATAAGATGCCAGCATCAGCAACGGCATCACGCCCTGAGTTAGCCGGTCGTCGTTTTCAAGCAATGGGTGTGTCACTGGTTATCCACCCTCACAATCCTTATGCGCCAACGTCACATGCAAACGTACGTTTCTTTATTGCTGAAAAAGAAGGGGCGGAGCCTATTTGGTGGTTTGGTGGAGGTTTTGATTTGACTCCTTCATTTGCGTTCAAAGAGGATTGTGTTCATTGGCATAAATCGGCAAAAGCAATTTGTGACCCCTATGGCGACGATGTTTATGCTAATTACAAAAAGTGGTGCGATGATTACTTCTATTTAAAGCATCGCAACGAAACCCGGGGCGTTGGTGGCCTGTTTTTTGATGATCTTAATGAACAAGGATTCGATACCAGCTTTAGCTTTATGCGAGACGTCGGTAATGGCTTTCTAGATGCCTACGTACCAATTCTGGAAAAGCGAAAAAACACGTCATACACTCAAAAGGAACGTGATTTTCAGCTTTATCGCCGTGGGCGGTATGTTGAATTTAACTTAGTTTACGACCGCGGCACTCTATTTGGTTTGCAAACTGGTGGCAGAACAGAGTCCATTCTGATGTCGATGCCACCAATGGCTCGTTGGGAATACAATTACCAGCCCTCACCGAATTCTCCAGAAGGCAAAATCCAAGCTTTTTTAAGACCAAGAGATTACTTAAATGAGTAATACCGTTTTCTTACGGTGTAAAATAGCTAGCCTCAATGAATTTGAGGCTTTTTTGGGCTCATAAAACGTAAGTTAAAAAAGGGATATTGCCGACGTAAATAAACGCTGTGCTAGGGTTAATTTTAATCTAGTTTACTGTATCCTCTTACCCATACTATTACTTCAAAGTTCAGATGCCCGTGTCAGATAAGTTCATTTCGACAAAAAAGCTAGCTGTGTTTGGCAATCCAATTGCGCAGAGCAAATCGCCGCTCATTCATCAAATGTTTGCTAAACAATTTAATATGACAATAAATTATGAACGTATACTTGGTGAACCATCCACTTTTGTTGAACAGTTAGCGACGTTTTTCGCTGATCCTGATTCGGTGGGTGCCAATATTACAATGCCATTTAAAGAGGATGCGGCTAACTGGGCCACTGAAAAGTCGACTGGCGTGATTCAAGCAAATGCGGCGAATACTTTAATTAGACAAGCTCAGGGCTTTCGAGCTGAAACGACCGATGGCGAAGGATTAGTCTCAGATTTGTTACGTAATGACATATCGCTTCTGGGAAAGCGGGTACTGCTGATTGGCGCAGGTGGCGCGGCTCGCGGTGCTATTGAAGCGTTATTGTGTCAACAGCCAGCACACATATACATATATAACCGAAGCGCAGAAAATGCAGAGCGGCTAGTCAGCATTGCTGACGATGATAGAGTGTCGGCGGTCAGTGAAAATGCCTGCGAAAAATTAGCTGTTGATGTCATTATCAATGCAACGTCACTTAGTTTAAGTGGCAACGTGCCTGCTATCTCGGATTCAATTTTCGCTAATAAACCGGCCGTTTACGATATGGTCTATCAGGACGTAGACACTTGCTTTATTAAAAAAGCTAAGTCACTGGGCTGTGTCAAAGCCATTGATGGTCTGGGCATGCTGGTGGGCCAAGCGGCTGAGAGTTTCTATTTATGGTTCGGCGTGCGACCAGACGTTGAACCAGTGCTCGAGTATCTCAGGCAGCAATTAGCCAAGGGGTGACCTATTGGCCGAGGTACTCGCGACTTAACTCAACATAGTTAATCGCACTTTGTTTAAGAAAAGCCATTTCACTATTTTTTAATAGACGCTTTTTTACCGCAGGATTACCAACGTATAAATAGCCGCTTTCTAATACTTTATTAGGCGCGACTAATGAGCCCGCGGCGATAAATACATCGTCTTGTATCACAGCTCCGTCCATAATGATTGCGCCCATACCAACGAGTATGCGGTTGCCTAACTGACAACCATGCAGCATGCATTTATGTCCAACAGTGACATCATCTCCGATGAGGAGCGGAAAACCAGTAGGGTTTTGCGGTGATTTCCGCGTTACGTGCAGCACTGAACCATCTTGTACGTTAGTGCGTTGTCCAATGCGAATAACATTAACGTCCCCACGCCCAGCCACCAGGGGCCATATGCTACTTTGCTCACCTATTTCGATGTCACCAACTAAAACGGCGCTTTCATCAATATAGACGGAGCTGTCAAAAGAAGGAGTAATATTGCGGTAGCTACGAATTGTCATAGTTTGCCTTTTTGTAATTTTTGCCCTCTACATTAGGACAGTTTTTATCAATATAAGTGAGAACATTCATATAATAGTATTTATATAAGCCTACCTAAACGAGAATCTCCCTATGCGGGCATCTTTATCAGTTTACCGATGTGGGTGCAGATACATAGCACAACCGTTATAAGTCTGTTAATTAGTTAAGACAGTGCTAGCCATATTCCCACCGCTGCTAACAAGCTGCCAGCGATCCTATTTAGCCAAACCACATTGTTCCCGCGACTCAATAAGCGTTTTAGTCCTTTGCCACCATTTGCATATATAAGCATACAAATAAATTCGCTTAACATAATGATACCCAGTAAAACCATAAACTGGAGCGTTAAGGGTTTGTCTAACGAAATAAAGGGGGGCAATATAGAGACCATAAATGCCCACCCTTTAGGGTTGGCTACTGCGGTAATGTAGCCCTGCGATATAAGATTTATAGATGACAATTGCGAGTGCTTGATTTTGTTTTGCGACAGATCGGCCTCCGCTAACCACATTCTCAGCCCTAGATAGACTAGATACGCTCCTCCAATCCATTTAAACCAAGCAAACACTGCTGGATAGTTGAGCATAAGGCTAGCAACGCCAAGAACGGCTAATATAGCAACCGTGGCTACACCGAAAACTTCACCGAGCATCATCCACAGCGTTCTTGTTACTCCCACACTCATGCCCATGGTCATTGCAAGTGTCATACACATGCCCGGAGTAATGGAAATGAAAAACCACGTAGGGATAAAAACGGCAAGAACGGCAATATCAGGCATAAGAAGTCATTTATAGATGTTTGAATATGGATTATGCCTCTATTATCAATTAATAAAGCGGGACTTACATTAATTTAAGTATAAAAAGAGAAGTTAATTTAGGGAATATAGTAGCCAATTGTCATTAAAAGCCTGTTTTTTGAGCCTTTCGTACTAATTACAAGCAAACAGTCTCAAAAATACTATTTATTTGTAAAACAGGGTTGAACAAGTGGTTTTAATCTGTAGAATGCGCGCTCTGGTCAAGGGAGGCAGCCAAGCAGTAGTTTGGTAAATCACTTGAACAGCAAGTTTTAGCGCAGTTTGAATTGGTTTTATCGGCAGT
>Ga0307488_10001691_pt1 | contig 18501 bp, 26 predicted proteins | sample SB02metaG_FD_202248 | JGI IMG/M metagenome (GOLD analysis project Ga0307488, IMG submission 202248) | Sea-ice brine microbial communities from Beaufort Sea near Barrow, Alaska, United States - SB 0.2 | ecosystem: Environmental > Aquatic > Marine > Coastal | place: USA: Alaska | collected... | reverse complement strand
TGGTCCGGGGCAGTTAGTAGTAACGTTGGTGAGTTGGAAAGTCGCTGTATGTGAGTGTTGTGCAAAGTCATCTAATATGTAGCCGCTGGGTAAAACACCAGACACTTGAGGTGTTCCAACATTTTTTAAAAATCTTCCAGTTAAATCAGGGAGAGTAAAAGTAGTAGAGCCGTCTCCGACACCATACAAAGTACCTAACTGTCTAAACAAATCAGAATATGTTGTACGAGATAAATCTTGACCACTACAAATTAAAAAAGTAGGAGGTATATTAGCTGAAGCAAAAGCTTCTTCGCTTATAGGTAGTAAAAAAGGAGATACAGTACCAACAGGACAGTCCATGGTGGTAAGTGGAATAATAGGTATAACCTGACGATGTCTGGCTTCATTACCGTTAGCAGAACCTTTATTACCTACGTTTACAGTAGTAGCTGTCATATTTCTGTTGTTACCAGAAGGACCGCACGCGGTGGGCTGGCTATAAACAGTGGAAATACCATTTACAGTATGTGTGTGTGAAGGTAACACAGCCACACCAGAAAGCTGCGCCAGCGTAGCTCCAGATGTTGTAGTAGTTTTTAAGTAATTGTACGCACCTATGTAGTCTGGGACATTAAAAGTGCTAACACCATCACCAGCACCATAAAGTGTTCCATACAAACTAAATAAAGAAGAATAAGTTGATCGACTTATAGCTTGCCCACTAGCCGTTATGTAATTACTTGTGGCTAATAATTCATCACGTGTTCCACTAGACACAGCAAACAGAACAGAGCCTTCAATAGCTAACGGGGGAGGTGCTGGAGGAGAAACCCAAACGCCAATTGTTTGGGTTTGACGGTAAACTTCGGTCCCTGAGACCCAAACGCCACTCGCGGAAGAGGCCGAAGGGACGTTAGGTTGTCCAGTTAAATTTCCGTAATAACGAGGCATTGTAAGTCAGTAGAGTTAATTAGAGATAGTGCCAGAAGCGACCCAATCAGAAGGTTTAACAAAACGTTCCGCTACTTCAGCGTCACCGCAGACGTCAAATTCCCATCCACTAATGCCGTAATCCTCATACATATACTTCCAAGCCTCTGTGTTCTCAGTAAGCATTCTATTAACTTCTTCTTCTCTTATACGATCTATATCTGCCTGATAAATAATTTGTGGGAGACTTAACGTCGGTAAATCTGCAGCAGTTAATAAAGCTGTTGAGTTTAAAAGACTATTTAACTTAGCGTAATACTCAGAATATATTATGAAAACTTCTTCGATTAAAACAGATTCCTGCGCGTTAACGTCAACTGCATTACGTAAGATAGCTTCTGTGCTCGATCTTATTGTTTTATCGTTTTCTTGAGCGATTTCCAGCTCAGTTTTTTGAATAACATCCCATGTATTTTCTGTGGGGCTCCACACTAATTTTTCTGTGCTAGGAACGCTAGGACGTACAAAAGGTCCAATAAATCCTAACTGAGTTAATTCATCAAGAGTTACAGATGAAGAATACCGAGTTTGTCCTGAACTAAGACGAAAACGAGCAGGCAGTAGTGAAGGTTCTAAACCTTCACTGGAAAACAAAGAATTACTATAGTCTGCCATATCAAACCTCTACATAGCTGACAGCTACGTCAAGAACGCCACTAGTGCTGGAGTTAAAAACTAATTGGTTACCGCTGGGTAAAATATATTTATTTGAGATTAATTCTAAAGTTGCGTCCGCCGGAACAGGAATTGTAAAAGAGACATAGTTACGGATAGCACCTGCTGCATTTTTATGAGCTGCAGTAATATCAGCAGCCGCTAAACCATTTCTATTAGCTACAAGAACACTAAGAACAATAGTGCTGTCAGATGTAGAAGTAACTACTGTGTATGCAGCATCATCGACCTCAGCATAGGAAGCGTTATAAAAAGTTGCCATAGTCTAAGGCTCGGCTGAGCTGGTTAATGGAAGTCTAGCAAAGACTTTTGGAACCAAGTAGTAAAAGGTAGGATTAAAGTGTTTTGTAGAATAGCTTACCCGCAAAGCACTAATGTCACTTTTTAGCTCACGGAAAACCGTAGAGGAAAGACTAGCTTTGTGTAAGGAGTGCGAACACTTTTTTCACTTGACAAAAACCTGTAAGTGCTGCGGTTGTTTTATGTTAGTTAAAACAAGATTAAAAGAAATGAAATGCCCTAAAGACAAATGGGGAGCAGAGAAATAACTATAAGCAAATAGGAACCTAACTTAATCCCATAATCAGACCTATTAAACCACCTTCACTTAAAAATGGATTGCTTGCGAGTAGGGCCAGCGCTGCATTACCCGAAGCTAGTGCCCCAACTGCATCTGCATCTGCGGCCACACCGGAGACAAGAGCATATTCGCCAGAGGCAATAGCGTTTAAGTTTGCGGCGATAACAACAGCTGCTGTTGCATAAGCTGCATCACCTGAAGCTATCGCGACTTCTGACTGTAGGATCGCAGCATTACCAGAAGCAAGCGCTGAAGTATTATCGAATAAAGCAGCATTACCAGAAGCAAGAGCCTCTACTGCGATGCGTTGAGCTTCAAGACCCGAAGCATTTGCCGGTTCTACATCAGCAAGAGCTGCATTTGCAGAAACTAACGCTGCATTAGCATTGACTTGTGCACTTCCATCAACGCCGAGCTTAAAGTCAGAACCCTCAAGAACATAAATAAGCCCACTTGGCTCTGCTGCTATAAAAGTATTGGCTGTATAGTCTGACCTAAAGTTACTAGTTTGGTCTCCAAGTCCGCTTCCGTAAGTAATACTGCCAAGTATCGGAACTCCATCGGTATTATCAGCTTCATGAATAAACTGACCACTAAGAACTAAAGGTCTGCGTGAAGTCATGGTTTAACTAAGAGCAATTATGAGGCCAATGGCATCACCTTGCGTTAAGCACGGAGAGTTTGCAATAGCCAAGAGAGCAGCGTTACCAGAAGCTAGGGCCTCAGGGGTAATAAGCAACGCAGAGTTTCCTGAAGCAAGAGCTTGATCAGCAACATTGATTGCAAAATTACCAGAAGCTAGCGCATCAACCGATAAAGCTAAACCTAAATTACCCGAAGCTAAGGCGTTGGTGGCATCCACCAAACCAGCGTTACCAGACGCAAGAGCTTCGCTAGAGTCGGCTAGAGCAGCATTGCCTGAGGCAAGAGCTTCAACACTAATTAATAAAGCAGCGTTACCGGAAGCCTGTGCTGCTACTACATCAGCTAAAGCAGCGTTACCGGAAGCTAAAGCGGAATCAGCTGTTGCTTGCGAAACTCCATCTAGCGAAAGTTTGTCATCTGCAGTAAAGATGAGTCCAGAAGCAGCAGTTGCTAAGGCAACATCAAGACGGATAGTTTCGGATAGCGATCCGCCGCCAACAAGGCCACTTCCTGCAATAACAGAAGAATAAGAGCCCGAAGGTACTAAAAGAGTATCGCCAGGAGGTAGCTGAGAAGGCGCTCCGCTGACTAATACTAAAGGTCTGCGTTGTGCCATTCTTATACTCCGGCGTGAAGAAGAACTGGGTTATTCAGCTCAATACTAAGCTGTGTAGTATTAATAGCTAAACCAAGCGGAACTGAGGCGGAATAAGCATCAGTTCCAGATCCAGAAATTAGACCAGAAGCGGTGCTGAACTTAACAACCTCTCCTCTGAATTTCGAGAGGTAGTAGTACTGTCCCGCAGACAAGGAAGACTCTGCTGTCAGATTCGCCGCAGTTAGGTCAACCACACCGTCTAAAGCAACCTGAACAGGGTTCCCAGTAGTTGCATTTTCGATCGAGAAACCAACAATCGATATCTGACCAGTATCTACGCCGCTGGCAGCAATACCAGGCACAACAAAAGTACCGCTCGGATATACAGGAGTGCCTGCACTAAAGTTATCACCAGCAACAAGCTCAATGACGGGAGTCTGAGCAGTAACGTTCCCTTGACCGTTGGCCAGAAATACAGTGGTGCCGTCGCTCCTAAAAGAGCTGTAACGACGATTAAAAATCGATCGTGTAGTCATTACATCAGCCTCCTTGGCATATTATAACCTCAGTCAAGAGAATCTTTTTGAACAAAAACTGGCGTTGAGAGATTGACACTCAAAGTAGTTGAGTTAATCGCTATCCCTAAACTACATAAATACGCTCCAGAAGCCGGAAGGGTCTCAAAGACATTTACAAACCCTGAATAAACGACAGGAGTTGTACCAGCAAGAGGGGCGTAATAAGTACTACCTGGCTCCAAACCAGCGAATAAGTTTGCCTCGCCTCTAGAAATAACTCGACACAGACCGCCCGAAGGAACAGTATCGACAGCAACGCCTACTGCACGAGCTTCCGAAAAAAACAAAGGATCAATATTCTGTATGCGCCCAAGAGGAGAGTCCAAAACAGCTACCGAAGCGCCGTTTGTTATAGATTCGTTCGCTACAAAACTGAGTAACATCGACCGAAAGCACTTCCTTAAATATTACAGGGTTAATGCCTTAGTTAGCTTTTTCCCTGGCCAACTTTCTTTTTGCGTCCATGAGAAGGCTTACTGTGTGAGCCCTGACCTTGACGAGTTTTCTTAGGCTTACTTACGATCAAAGAGTCACCTGCTTGCTTGGCCATGGATAAAAATTAACCTGAGCCAAGAATAACCCAATCTGAACCATTCCAATAACGGAAGTAATCCATACTGTTATCGATAAAGTTTGCGCCTTCCACCACACCAACTGGGGGTGAGCTTCCGTAAGCAGGAGTCAGCGTAGGTGCGGTCTCATACCAACCAGAAGAAACTCCGTCGTAGATGAAGAGATTGCCCATCAACGTGTTGAACCAAATTTGCCCATCACGCGCTGGAGCATTCAGGCCAGCACCAGAAGGCGGTACCTCGCTCATAATTGCGAGTGCTTCAGCATTGGTCTGATACCAGTCTGGATTAAGAACAGAACTGCCCGACGCGTAAACAAAGAGTCGTCCTTCGTTAGTGTCGAACCATAAAGCTCCATCCCTGTATCCAGTCCCAGGGTCTCCAGAAACTACAACTGCAGATGTGTCTGTATCTGTACCTGAGTAAACAGCAGTTTTACCTACGTAATTGAGAGAAACTGTGCCTTCAGCAGCCGTATCAAGATTAATTGTGGTGTTGCCGTTGCTGAGATAAATACCTGAGCCTGCTGAGTATGTAAAGCCGCTAGACGAAACAACCTGTGCATTAATAACTGTGAACTCACCACTGCTGGTGAAGTAGATACCCGAGCCTGCTGCGATATCAGCACCGCCGCCAAGTCCGCTTGCGGTCAAATTTAAATCTTCTAGAGCGCGAACGACACCCTCAAAGTTTGAAGGGTATCCGTACGGACACCGTGAAAAACTAGTAGTACCCACGCCGGAAATCGTGTTGAGAAGGTCTTCAATGACCGTCACAATCCCGAAGAAATTGTGCGGATGCAGTGCCCTAGGAGGAGCCCCGTGCAGAGGGCAAGGAGGATTATTTATTTCGGGCATTCAGTTTTGTACCTCCAGTGCCTACTTTAACCGATTCTCGTTTATCGACCTCTTCAAAAGGCTCATGAACCCCTAAGTCTTCAGCCAACTTCCAAGCTGGAATTCCTAAATGGTTTGCTTTGTCCCTAAGTGAGGACCAAGTGTGTTTAAAAGCAATCGGAGAAGACATGAGACCCATATGCATACAGGTATTACTACCACTATAAGTTATTTTGAGAGTAGTAACCCACCAAGGGGGTGCTAAGACTAAAAAGCTCTAAAACTTTTTGAAACTGCTTGTATTTACGCTGGGAATGTCTCTAAGTTCGTTTATTTATATACGTATAAATAATTAACTAGGGGTACATAGGGGACTATCTGTAAGCTTCGTCCCTGACCAGTCGTAGATAAAGTTTTTAAAAACAGAGACAAACCCTGCAAAAAATAGCCTTATATAGAAAAGTCTTATTTTAAGCTTTTTACTCGGCACTACCCTTACATGCGTTATGTGCGCTACAGTCACCAAATACCAACACTAACAACTCTTATGAACCACAGGCAGCGCTTACTAGCGCTTTTAGGAATTCTGCGCATCGGTTCGACACCCCCTCCTTTAAAAGGAACTCCTACTCATGTTGAGCAGTGCGGGCACTGGGAGGTCGAACACTTAGTTGATGGCGCTCGATGGACATGCCTCTGCGGACGCTCAAGGCCAATCGAGCTAACAAGCGAAGAACAAGAGGCCGTACGACTTCCCAAAGACGGTGAGCACTCTTGTGATGTCTGCAGAAAGCAGAGACAAGACGCTCGAACCAAGTACTCCCGATTGAGAGCATGGGTGAATCAACACCGCAACACCCTCTCAAAAGAGGCTTGTGCTGTTCTGCCTAAAGATATCTCCAATGTTTCGACCCCAGCTAGAGAAATCTTTGGGCGTTATCGTCGCGAAGTGTTCGAGGAATTCTGGAGACAAACGGTACCTTCAGGCACTTGTGTGCACTTGAAGTGTCAAAATGAGTTCTGTATTAATCCTCACCATTTATGGCTAACAAAAACACCAGCTTCCAAACTCCCGGACAAGGTGCGGATCGAAGCGGAAGCTCTGGCCTCTATCGGAATTTCCACAAGGGGGATTCTTGCGGTGCTTCACGAGAGGCACTCTATAAAGCTTTCTTTGAAATCAGTACAAAGAATCGTAAAAGAAACAAACGAATCGAAAAACTTAGTTACTTGGTAGCTGAGCTTCGTAGGGTACAACCTGTTGATATCGGCGAACTTGCAGCTAACCTCGGACAAGCTGAATCGACAATCCGAAAGGACTTTAAAAAACTAATCAAACTAGACCTTGTTGTGCAAACGAGGTTTGAACACCACACTCTCTACTGTATTAATGGCGATTTCAACGGCCTTATCGAAAACATCTGCGCAGCCATCGACTAAGCAGGATCAAGAATTTGAGTGGGATGCTCAGTACGTCATCGATACGCTTCCTGAATGGGTTTACCAAAACAACAAAGAACCTAACTCAATCAAAGAGTGCAAGGCTTTGATTTCCAAAGCTGGTCACACGCTCCTTGACATCGATCTACAAATACAAATTAGAAATGCAGAGCTAGAAACAGAAACCCGCGACCTACCTAACATCAGGAAGTTTCATACTTGGCGCTGTCAAGCACTAAAGGCAAAGCAGTCACAGAATTACATATTAAACGCATACAACTACTGGCTAGCACTTAATAAAACAGAACCCCTTGACGTATCTGAAAAGCTTGATAAGCTTATAGTGCTTCTTGCTGAAGACCCCGACGATTTTTTGCTCAGGGTAAAAGCTCTTATATACTGACTCAGTCAGTTAGCAAGAAGGACCTAGCTGGCGTTTGGGGTGCTGAGTTCCTTTTCGTCCTTTCGGTCTCAGCGGCAACTCGCTCAGTTTGCCAAGTACTTGGTGAGCACAGAGGAGCCCCTTTTCAATTGAATCAAAAAAACTAACACTATGAACGAGATTATTCGAAAAGAACTGAAAGCAATTTCAGTAACACTCGACAGCATCGATGTTTCGCTTATGCAAATAGCGAACAAAGGGGCTAAAAGAACCACAGCGTTTGTCAGTAAAAAAACTGTAGGTCAAAGGCTTGGTGTGCCTTCTGTAGCAATAGACAAACTCATTCATCAAGGTATAACGTCAAAAGGTAAGTCAGGACTAGTAGAAGGGGTTCACTACGCGAAACTAAGTCCCTTGGAGAACAATCCTTCAAAGTTCCTGTACGATGTAAACCAAATCTTGCTCTCTGCTTGGGACAATTTTAAAAATGACTGAGTTCTCTAAGGGCGCTAAGAAACTTCAACAGTTGTTTCAAGGAAATGAAACAGAAAGGATGCTTAGTGCGAGCGTTGTCCGCACGATCCTGTCAGACATGATTCGTCTTTATTTCGAGAATCGTGCAGCTTTAGGAAAAGGTTGTTTAGTTTTTAATCCCGAAGAACCTGAAAAGAGTAAGTACATTACTAAGGAGCAGCTTGAACAAGACTTGTCTATAGCTCAAGAGGCTATGGACTCAGAGATAACAGAGATGTTCGAAAAGATTTTAAAAGTCATCGAAAAAGAAGACAACGATGAAACTGCGATCTTCTCCATGATCGATGAAAACGGAATGCACATGCACTTAATCGATGCAGAGGAAGCTAACAAGCGAATTGACGAAGCAGCCAAAGGTAACAGCGGATTGATTTTCTGATGGAAAAAACTAAAAAATCTAGAAGAAAACCTTCAGAACCAAAGTTCAAAGTCGGCGACACCGTAAAAGAAAAAGATAAACATGGGCTTATCTTCACAACGCCTGGGAGTCAAAAGTCACTTGGTCCCTTTGCTAAACCCAGGGGAAAAGGCGTTATTGAGATTACGTCAAGCAAAATCAACAGCATTGGATCTGTCAATTTCTTCTATACAATCAAGTGGGAGAACGGGACAAGCTCAGAACACGCACAATCTCGGCTAATCCCTAACTAAAACTCAGAAGGAAGAAGAACTCGAATGTCCCCGTGGTCTTAGCAAAGAGAGATTTTGTAACCCCGCCAGAGTTGGCCGCTGTAACCACGGTTTTTTTTGACGGGGAAATATCTTTAGATCCAGCGTCTAGTAAGCATGCGAACACGATTATTCAAGCGAGAAGATATTTCAGTTGGGAAGATAATGGTCTGAAGCAAAGTTGGAAATCAAAAAATATCTACCTTTACCCTCCAAGAGACATCGCTCTTAAAAATGAGCAACCTAGGTCTAAAAAATTATTTTCGAATGAAAAGTATTTTAAAAAATCAAACCAACGAGTTTGGCTAGAGGTTGCTTACTCCAAATGGATGCAGCAAGAATTTGACGAAGGTATTGTATTTTTAACTTCTACTGAAGTTGCTTTACTTGTAACTCAAAAACTAAAAATAGATCTGCCGTTGTGTGTGTTAAAAGAGCGTCCAAAACTTCTCGAAGATTCGATTGGCCTCGAACCGATTAGCCATTCAAGAGTTTATGGATTTGTTCTTTACCTACCGTCTGTTAAACACTATACGGAACGAATCCATGCTTTTTCCCAACTATATAGTGATCTTGGTCGTGTGTACGTTTGAGATTATCTTGAGATGCCCAAGAATTGTCAGGACCATAAGAATCCCTCTCGCCAAAACCAACCCCCGTGGGACGAGCTTTTTGCCGCGACTGACGAACCTCTCGATTCTTTAACTGACGCTCGGAAGAGTCAGCAAAAATCTTACCTGCGATACGAAAGGAGTTGCCACGCTCGGCGCGGAACTCTCTCTTGAACGCAATCGAATCTATTTTTCTCTCTGCAGGGTTCTTGCGGAGCTCCATCAAGCGTAAGACGAGAAGGACATGAATTGCTTACGCTTTTCGTCGCCGCCGTAGTCTCTTGACAACGCTTCACGACTGTAACGATCAGGTACTTGATACCCACTGTTGTCGGGGTTCAAAAAGCCTTGAGTTTGTTCCCCGGAATAATCTGTAGCAGCAGCAAGCGTCGCAGCATCCAAGTATTTATCAATTTGAGCGTCATAGACCGAGGGGTCGATCTCGACCACGGGGGGAGCCGTGGATAGACCCATCACTTGCTCGTTGTTCAAAGGACTGAAAGCTTGCGATATCCGAGCAACGTCTTCAATTTGTTTTGAGGAATCAAGTCTTCCGAAAGCACGAGCAGTCTCGGGGGTAGCGGGAGCTCCAGCAATCCGAGGAGTTGCACCATAGGCTCTGAGAATTCCTTCGTCGTAGTAAGTTCCAGGAACTTGAAGAAGCTCGCTGAATCCCTCAGCGGGAGATCGGCCAGTTACGCCGTACGTAATATCGTTAAGAATATTTCGAGTCTCATCAGCTGCAATGTCAGCTCGATTATTTATATAGTCAGCTGTTTCTAGAGCTCCTTGAAAGAGCTCTTCAAAGTCAAACCCCTGAGCTCCGCCGCCTCCGCCTCCGCCGCCTAAGCCGCCAAGAATGTTGGCTCCTAAGTTCAAATAATCAGAGACAGCTGGATTACCGCCTGCGCCTTCAGAGAAACTAGGAAATCCTTTAGAGGGTAAAAAACTACCTACGCTTCCTGCGTTAGAAAAAACAGATCCGCCGAGGTCAAAGTTACTAGCGTTAGAAAAACTAGGAAACCCTGCGGGAGGTGAAAAACCGGCGAAAGACATCTGATGCACTAAACCTGTTTAAATTATAGCCCTCACTTTTTTACTGGTAAGCACTCAAAGCTTGTGAGAGTCCTTGAGTAATGGCTTCTTTTAAAAAGTCAGTAGAGCCTCCAAGAACACTTTTATTAAAGTTCCCAGTTTCTCCTCGAACTTGAGTCCGCAGATCTTGTTCTGTCGTTGAACCGCTTTCATCTGAGAAAGGAGTGTTTAAAAGCGCTCGACCTCTCTTGTGAGCCTCACTGGAGTCACTCATTTCGTTCAACTTACCTCCAACGACGTTTAACGCTGAAAGCACCGTCTGAAGATTAGATGAGCCAGAATTAGCAGTTGGATCCACGGGGTTAGCTCCTGAGTTGGGATTTGGTTGTTGTTCGGTTCCGACAAGGGGGCTACGTACAGCACTTCGTCGAAAAGAAACTGGAGCATTACCAGCTTCCTGAACACTGGAAAGAGATACGACAGGCTGATCGTAGTGGCTCACGCCTTGTAGGTTTGGAAGAGAAGCCCATTCTGGTGCCAACAGTGCAACATTTTTAGCATTGATTGGTGCTGTATCTGGATCAACACCCCGATAGCGCATAAGTTGAAGAGCTGCCTGGTCTTGAGCGTCAGGACCAAAGTTTGTCAGGTTTAGGTCTCTCGCGACACCCTCCCAAGTAGCAGGCATGAACTGATAAGCACCAGCCGCAGCACTCTTGTACCGTCCGCCGTCAATAACTGTGTCTGGGTGTCGACTCAAATCGTCAAAACGACCGCCACCAAACATAATGTCGTAACGAATCTCGCCGTTCCGTGTGGTTCCTTCTGCGTAGCTAAGTGCCTTCAGCCAGTTACGTGCGTTGTCGCTAATCGATTGCGCAGCCATCCGCTCCCTCTTCGTCATCGTCACCGAACACACTTATATTAGGATCAACAATGACTCCCAAGTCGTCAGTCACATACTTAAAAGCTCGTTCGCGGTGAACCAACCGAACGATTCGGTTCCATAAGTACTGATCTCTATCTCTACCTTTAAGAGCGTATGCCGCGTTTCTAATTCTGGTGAGAGTGAACTCATCCTCCATAGAGAGGCAGACAATGGCAGATTCAGAATCTTTCATACCGAAGCAGCGACTGTATGTATCTTAAGCGAGAACAAAGAAACAAAGCGAAACACTACATGATCACCATGCTTTACAGGACCAATAACCAGGAGTTAATTTAGACTTTTTCTCATCGCACTTGTGTCTTGCTCTAAAACTTTTTCTTCTCTCAGGGTTATCTTTTTTAATTTCCATATTTGCATCACCGAATCTCACGAGACGCACTGTGTCTCCCTCCTTAGCTGCCACAGCAGATTTCTTTCCGCCCTGGATGTCCCGTTTGGGTTTGTTGTATCCGGAGAAGACCTCACCAGCTATACGAACCTGTGCCATTAGAGGGAGACTAGGTAGAGGTAGTCTAAGGTCTTCAAACAAGAAGTAATTATTAAAGACAAAATTAATTTCTGATACCTCTTGTACATCCTGGTTTTCCTGCTAACCTTCTGACGTCGAGAACACACACAACATCCTTTCCGTATGGACTCCCAGAAGCTGCTTACCATCGCACAGACCGCTGAGTTGCTGAACTGCTCTGCAGGTTTTGTTCGTAAACGCATCTCACTTACTGAGTCAAACCAGCCTGGTGGTTGGCCAAAAAGCACTTATGTAAATCTTCAACCCAATGGAGCTAAATCACTTTTTCGCATCAACAAAGTAACCCTTCAGGAATACCTTGAGGGGCAACAAGAACAGGCTAAAGTTGATAGTGATGCTACCCCAAGCACTGAGCAGTGCTCTATCCGATAAATGACTTCTTCTAACCTTGAACAGATCTTTCAGGCTGCTGGTGCAGTTCCCACGGAAGAGAAGATCACGGAAGAAGTTGTGGTTATAAAGGAGGCTTCGATCGACAACTTCGTTTACGATCTTGTCGAGTTTGCCTCTTACCTGTATCACCTGAACATACAGGCGCACATGATTCATTTGAATCTTGAAGCGCCTTATTTCTTAGCTGTTCACAAATTTCTCAAAAAACAATACAACCAGCACATCGACGACTTCGATAGTCTTGCTGAGCTTGTGCGGAGTATGGATTTTCTCTTACCAATGTGTGAGAAAGGAATGCTGGGGGCTTGTAAAGATTTTAAACACGTAAAAAGCTACGACGCTACTGAGAGCTTGGTGCGGTATATCAAAAATCTCGAAACAGCTGGATACACAGCTAAGGACTTAAGCAAGATGGCTCGGGAAGTCGACTGTCCCGACGGAGAAAACTTGATGGCGGAAATCGTCAATCACATGTTTACCGGAGCTTGGATGTTGAAGTCCACGCTGCGTGGTGGTTAGATTGCTACCCAAGCAGTCCCATCTGAGACATAAAGAATTCCGAGTGCTGTCTCAAAAGCAGCTGAACCAGCGACACCTACTGCTGGTAAAGCTCCTGTAAATGTCGTAGCTATTTGTCCCGTACAACTGCCCGCTGTGGTTGCGAAGGTCGCGGTACCTGCGGTGGTGGCAGTAAGGGCTGAGTCGGCAAACGCGGCACCAATCTTTTGCCAGGCACCACCTGTCCATACAAATAAATAGTACGCAGATGTCGATGAATCGACCCAAGTCTCGCCTACCGAGTTTCCTGTTTGTCCTACCGGTGTGGAGTTAGGAGCAGTAGTTCCATAATGAGTACCGGCGACCTTTCGAATTGCATCCAGTGAATCTTTGAAGTAAAGGCCGCCCTCAGCAGCACCAAAACCTAATGCAAGCTCACCAGCCTGCACCGTTGCAGGGAAAGGTCTATCAGAAGCATTACCTGAACGACGGCTTAGAAGAGTTACTGGTGTTGATGTCATTTAATAAGTACCTCCATTTACGAGTGGTCGGAATAAAGGCGGTTGCAGAACTCCGTTAATGTACACGCCGCCATCGAAAGTAACCGTAGCGCCGCTACCGATGGGAAAACCATCCTCGTAACGACCGCCGTCAAAAATAGGTTGGTTTTCTGGCGGAACAGGAATGATTGGGTTGTAGTCGTTGATAGAGAACATCTCAAACCCACTGGCTACCATCGGATTCACCACACCGGACGACAAGGTGTCAAAGTTCAAGACCTTAACCACTGTTGGCATCATGTCCGAGTACATAATGTGTGTAGGGATGTCACTACGCGCAGGAGAGTAAGCTTCCCACCAATCAAGATTACGGTCCATTCTTAGAGATTCAGTTTGTTTCTCAAGAGTCTTTTGGAAGTATTCTCGGTAGCGCCCATCCATGGGTTCGTCGCTAGGTTGAGCTAGATAGACACTTGTTTGATCTTGTTCGCTAAAACGGTTCTGCATGTCCCAAAAACTTGCATAAATATGCTTACAAAAACGAGGCTGGAAAAAAAATAAATTTGGATCTGAATAGGACGAACCTGCGTCGTCTTTGTAAGTAGAGATATCTAAAAGTCTATTTGTGTATATAAATCCAAAGTCTCTTGTAAAACCTGCAAAGTCACGAGTGTTTGTAGGTCGAGTCGAACCACCTTGGGTTTCATTACCTGGGTCGTAAATACCAGGCTTCAAATCTTGAACACCTGTGAGCGGGTAAGACCGTTTAAGCGAATATTTATAAAGATTAAAATCCTCTCTACCTAAAAAGTCCGGGCAGTTACAACCCATTCGCATTGCTGTTGAAAAGAATTCACCAGGTATCGGATTTGATGATGCAGGAGCGACTAAATCTTTGTTGTCTACAACAGTCCAACTGGTTTCAAGTGTCTTAGAAAGAAACAGCGTGTTCTGAACAGGGAGTGGATCAGGGACGTTAGGACCACCTGCGCGTGTACCGACAGCAACCACGGTGTAGTTGTTATACGTAGCTTTTTCTTCACCTGCCGCGTTAAATCTGTCAGATACAACTTCGTTGGTGAAGTAAGCAACAGGTGCTCCAAAACTTTCAGAAAGTTCTACTCCGATGATTCCATTAGCAATGTCGTAGTCAAAAACTTCCTTAATTGAAATTCCAAAGTCCAAGAGATTAAAACTATCTCTAGGTCGAATCATTACGGTCCTCATACCCATATCCTGATCTTTTGATGGATACATCCAAAGAAGACCAGGAATAACAGTTCCTCCCGAGCCGCCTTGACCGTTAATTGAATATCTAAACGAATAGTTCAGACCAACCAAAGCCTGGTTTGCATACATGTAAAGTTCATACCCTCTTCGCCATCTCGTCCACATAGACGAGTAGTTGTAATCGTCAAGGATGCTGAAATCTTTTAAATTAAACTCTGGACGAAACTTTTCATGCCAAGCCTGCGGTTTGTTGAGGCTTGCAGCAGAACTCGATCCCTTTATAGCTTTAAAAGCAAAGTCTGATGTCGTGGGTGAGTGGTTATTCCACCCAAAATCATAAGACCCCTTACGCTTTCTACCCATGACTTAATAGAAACCACCTTGCGCAAAGATTGAAATTCCTGAAGGACTAAGTCCGCCTGACACAGCAACAGGAGAGTCACCTAGGTAGCCCACGCTTAAGATGTAACCTTTCTCAAGATACATAGCTTCTGTGCCGCCAAGCTCAATGGGGCGATTCAGCTGAGTGTCGCCGACTTGTGGTGTAGGAGCTATAGCTTTAGGTAGTTCAATCCTTTGGATTAAACCTTCGGTACTTCCGGAAAGACCAACGCTGACTTTGTTAATAAGCAGTGGAGTTGCTGTGCTGGGAGCTGACTGGTTAGGCGCATACACATAGATACCGAGAGAGCAAGCTCGGACACCGCCGTCATCTGGATAACCTTCGTTAGAAACTACGAAAATATCTTCAACAACAGCTGCGTCTTCGGAAGGCACATCGCCCACTCGGACAAGTTGAATCAGAGTAGAAAACTGTGGAGTAGCAGGATTAGTCGCAACCGTAGCGCTAGTAATAGTCGCACCCCTTAAAAAGGGATGGTCAACCATCATGGGCTGCTTATTTGTGCTGGTTGACGCCATCGTTTAACCCTGTATTGGCTTAAGTCTATCGCGAGTTAAGAAAGTTCCAACTCAACGCTAGTCACTCAATCCGCGATATCCACTACGTTTCCAGAACCATCCATGTAGACACCGTAACCCATACGCTTAAGCTCTTCTGGGTCGAGTTTGTGCCCTTGAGAAATAAAACGTCTTATGGTTTCAGGAGATATCGTTTCCGATGTTTCCGGAGTGTCATAACCGACATCGTCCCCTATTTTAAAAGGTTCAACTTCTATCTCCACGGGGGTTGAAGCTGCAGGAGGCGTAGTTTTGTTCGGAGTAAACGCCGCTTTAGCGCTTTCAAGAGCTTGACTTATTTCGTTAGGGACAGCTTCTGTTTCAGAGGTAGCGGGAGAGGCTGGTCCCGAAAGTGCAGGTTTTTGCCTAGGGACAAGATCTTCGCGAAACGAAACAGGTCTCTCACCTTTGATTGTTTTGTACAGGTTTACGCCACCACGAAGAACGTCGTAAGCCATCTCTAAATAGTTGCCAATTTTATTTTCTTTAGTGGCTTCCTCAGCTTCAACTTTAGTTTGAGATCGTTCTGCCGGATTACCAAAAAAACGGTCGTCTACACGCTCGGCGGAGTAATAAGGGGGAGTAGAAAAATCGAGTGGGTATTGTTTATCAGATACCAAGTTACTTGTAGCTTTAGATCGTTGTGCGGAAGTACCAAACACCTGGGTGGGATTAAATGAGTTCATTATTAGTTACCTAACATTTGATTCAAGAAAGCTTGAGCTGGGCTGCTTTCAGCTAACTGAGACGCTGTGTAGAGACGTCTGTTTTGAATAGGGGCGGCGGCAGAATTCAAATCGCTAATCTTTTGCAAAGCAGCGGCTTTCTCGAGAGGGCTACCAGGCATCTCTTGAACATCAATTCGATCAACAGCAAGTTCGCCTTGCGATTGAGCGTTACTTGCGTTGTTGTTACCGAGCGAAGAACCTAATGATTCACCAGTTGCTTGCTGACCACTTTGCAAGTTTTGACCAGGATTGGACATCCTGACTCGATTAATAAGTTCGTAAGCAAGAGCTGGGTTTGCCTCTGCCCACAGAGATAAAGCATCGTCATTTCCTCGCGGAGTGTTTGTCTGTTTTACCTCTTCAACGAGTGCTTTTAGTTCACCAGAGTCCATGGCTCCGACAAAATTTCTACGATCGTTGTAGTACTGTTCAATTCCCCCACGCTCGGGAGTGTAATAAGAAGGATCGCGAGGTGCTAAGGCTCTTGCAACATCTGCCGCTGCAGGATCGCTTTGCGAAAGAGCTTCAATTATGTTGCTTTGTTGGTTCTGCAACGCAGCATTTTGCTCGGATGTCAAAGAGAGTTGAGCGATCCTAGGGTCCAATTCGCCTTGAGTAGGTGGGCTTAAAGGAGTAACTGAAGGAGGAACAATGGCAGTATCTCTACCCTCAGCACCAACAGCACTCATTTCTTGACTAGGAGTCATCACAGAGCCGTCGTTATTGGGATCCGTCGGGATAAGAAATGCCGCTCCTGCAAGACCACCTAGACCTAAAGCGGTTCTTTGACCTGGAGACAAATTACCAACTAGTTCGGACAAGTTCTGCATAACGCCGTCGCCTCCTACATAAGCAGGCAGTTGAGGAGAAGGCATCCTTGGAGCTGTCATAGATGAAGGACTTCCCATTATTTCGCGAGTGCTGCGGAAGTCCATTTCGCGCTGACCATCAGGCATCCTTGCAGGAGCATCAGGTAAATCAGCTTGCCTAGCCATGTTGGCCAAACGAGTAGTTTCTAGATTCCGTGGCGACGCAAAGGAAGCATCGGTAAACATTCGTCCACCAATATTGGTTCCTGCAGGAGTCGTACGACCGCTACGAGTAGATGTATCAACTAAATTCTGTGCGCCTGCTGGGTTTCGAAAATCTAAGTTACCTTGAGCGCCATATCTAGCAGCGTTGTTTAAATCGTTTGAACGAATCAAGTTTGCCAAATCCGGAGCAGAGTCCTGAAGCGAATCAGCAACGGCGGAGTTAGGAGTACGAGCAGCGCCTTCCCCTAGCGCTACACGAAGAGCTTCAGGAATTTCATCAAATCCGCGAGGATTACCAAAATCTGGTACGGGTGCTTGTCTCGCTACGGAGGGGATTGCGTCCCGAGTACCAATTAATCCTTCTACAGAAGGCTTTTGTAAACCTCTAGCACTAAGTGCATTATTAAGGACTCGAGCGGAGTCAGCCTTTCCTGTGACACCTAGCATATCGAGAACGCCTGCCAAAAGGGTTTGCGTTACTTGGGCCGCTTGATTGGCTTTACTCACAACGGAGTCCTTCTATGTCAATGGATATACTTTAGCGCCAATTCGCTTGGAAATATAAACGGTCAGCACGTGATACATCCGGAGGTCCAGGTATTGCTTGAATGAATTCACCGCCAGATCGTTCGAAGCGATAGCGAGCAGCAACCGGATCCTGATAATTAGGCACGTACAGCATCTTGGCCAATCGATCGCATTCATACATGTAGTTCTCTCTCCACACGCGAGTGACTTCTCGCTTGTCTTGGATGTTGATGGAACGACTAACGTCACCAAGAATTGTTTCCTGACGACTAGTAGCGCGACCAGTCGCAAGTTCAGTTAGACGCTCAGCGTCTTCACAACGTTCGATCTGTTGGACGATCTTATCGTTATAAAACTCACTAGGAATGCTGTTACAAGCTTCTAATAACCTTGCGTAGTCCCCAGCCGGGACAGTTGCAATGTTGTACCCAAGATGATATGCGGTACGACTAAAGTTATAATCATCTAATCTATAACCGAATACCTGGGCTGGATTACGCGTCAGCTGATTGACTGCAGCGTATATAACTTCTCGTTTAGTCGCATCCGTAGAGGTTGCGTTAAAAGCAACACCCTGTTGAGCCAAATAACTCTGGATTTGCTCTAGCTCATTTGTAGAAAGCTGAGCCATATAAAAAGTCCGCCTACATGCGTCTAATTCTACGTGAATCAGCTTAACTTTTACTCAACGTAAACGTCACCGGTTGCAAAAACTTCGTCCCAGTCAATCCGCTTTACCGCTTTAAGCTGCTCTAGTTTTGAAAATCTTTCACCAGAAAGACTTTGTCTGAGCTCAATAATCTCCTTAGCTGTTTTAATGCCCACACCGGGTAGAGCCTGAGTCAAACCTTCGGCTGTCAGTGTATTGAGGTTAATCCGGGTGTCCATCGGCACCTGAGGCACAACCACAATCTTTTCGTTCTTGGGCTCAGCTAGCTTTCGGCGTCCTCGACGCTTATTGCTGGATTTGTCGTCGTGTGTATTTTCTGTATCTTCTGTGTCTATGGAGTCCAGCAGCTGGTCTT
>Ga0307488_10001686_pt1 | contig 18520 bp, 28 predicted proteins | sample SB02metaG_FD_202248 | JGI IMG/M metagenome (GOLD analysis project Ga0307488, IMG submission 202248) | Sea-ice brine microbial communities from Beaufort Sea near Barrow, Alaska, United States - SB 0.2 | ecosystem: Environmental > Aquatic > Marine > Coastal | place: USA: Alaska | collected... | reverse complement strand
TGGAGCTTCAGGTGCATCAGGTACTGACGGCATTGACGGAACAGACGGAGCTACAGGCGCTACAGGCGCTACAGGAGCTACAGGCGCTACAGGAATAGCAGGAGCCGTAGGGGCCATCGGAGCCATAGGCGCTACTGGAGACACAGGTGCTACTGGAGACACAGGCGCTACTGGAGACACAGGTGCTACTGGAGGCGTAGGTGCTACTGGAGGCATAGGTGCTACTGGAGGCGTAGGTGCTACTGGAGGCATAGGCGCTACTGGAGACACAGGCGCTACTGGAGACACAGGTGCTACTGGAGGCATAGGTGCTACTGGAGACACAGGCGCTACTGGTGAAACAGGCGCAGAAGGCGTTGCTGGAAAGGACGGCGTAAACTACTCAGGGCTGTTAGCACCAATGGCTGATAACATATTCTCTCAGCTCAAGACTGAATACCTAAAACCAGAAGACTTAGGCATCGTACAACTACTTAGAAGGATAGGCAGATAACATGAACACTAAAGGAAGGACTATATAATGGGTTTTCTAACAGATGCAATTAATCTTGGCGGCCCTGCTTACATCGCTGAGAGAGGTATTCAGAATGTTCAAGACCAAAGCCAACAGGCTAGGCAGACTGCTCAGGCTGGCGCTACTCAGATGCAGAACCAAACACAGTTCAAGCCCTTTGCTGTTACGTCAGGTGTAGGCTCTGCTGGTCTTAACGCTCAGGGTAATATTAACATGAACCTTAATGCTCAGACCCAAGACTTGCAGAACCAACTGCAACAATCAGGTTTGGGTATGTTAGGTCAGCAGCAGTCTCTAGCTGACACCTTCGGACAGACATCAGGCGCGTTAGGTCTTGGAGATGTTGGGGCAGAGCGTGGGGAGTTACTTAGAAACCTTCAAGGGGAGTTAGGAGCTGCTGGACTAGACCCTACAAACAGAAGTCGTGAACAAGACCTCATAGGTACGCTTCAGGGCGGTGGTCAAGGACAGCAGGACATCTTTAACCAACTAGAAGCTCTACAGGCTGGTGGACGTGAACAAGACCGTCTAGGCTTAGAAGAGAGGTTATTTGCACAAGGCAGAGGCGGTGTTAGGACAGCACAGTTCGGTGGTACTCCAGAGCAGTTAGCTATGGCACAGGCACAGGAGCAGGCTAGACTAGGTAACGCTGCACAATCTTATCAACTAGCACAGCAGTCACAGAACCAAGCTAGTCAGCAAGCCTTGGCAGGTATACAGCAGGCTGGAGCAGAGACTGGTATGTTTGCAGACATAGGCTTCCAAGGAGGCAACGCTGCTCTACAGAACCTTCAGGCAGGCTCTGGCGCTCAACAGGCAGCAGCACAGACAGCTCTACAGACACAAGCGCAGTTGGCTAACCTCGGACAGTCACAGATACAGGGTAGTTTTGATCCTCAGAGGATGCTGCTTGAGCAGATGGACGCAGCTAATCAAACAGGCTCTCTAGTCAGTGCTGGACAACGTACAGGCGCTCAGCTAGGCGCTTCAATGCTACAGGCTGGTATGGGTACGCAAGCAGACCTAAGCAAGTTAGAGGGTGATCTACGACAGCAGCAGATGTCAGGGTTGGTTAGCCTACTTACGTCAGGTCAGGCGAATAACCCTAATGGTGCGGGTTTACTTGAACAGATACTAGGGAAAATACTATAATGTCTATAAACTTAACTACATTGTTTGCTGATATATTACCAGACCCAGCCGTTGAAGCAGCTGCGAAGGTTAAAGCACAGACTGATTTACTAGGTACTGGTAAGATGTCTGGGTATTTTGCAGCCTCTAGCCAAGACCAGATGCGTAAGGCCGCTGGCGGACTCTTTGGTGTGGATACTAGGACTGAAGCAGAAACAGTTAGACAGCAGCTTCAAGGTCTCGGAACACCTTCAACCCCCGCAGAGCATCAGAACTACGCAAACTTGCTAGACAAGCTACGTGCCGGTTCAGGTGTTCAGTATATGATGGCCGTAGCTGAAGAGAAACGCAACGAGCAAACTGTAGCTGCACAGACTATGCAGTCTGAGGCTCAGGCAAGCCAAGCCGAGACTGCTAGACTTGAAGTTCCAGCAACTATATCACGCGCTGTGTCACTGGAGCGACAAGTAGCTAACGATGAGGCTACTCTGATTCAGAGTGGTAGGACACAGGATGACTTAGTGGCATGGAGAGAGATTACCAGAGAGAATCAGGACAGACAAGCTGCAATCTCGGAAGAGACTAACAGGATACGTAGGTTGCAGGAAGAGAACATGAGTACGCAGTTGGGTGCAAATGACAGAACCGCTATACGCGAGGCCACTCAAACGAGCAGGGACTTTGAAGACCAAGCAAACATGGCTATCAACATAGCTGATCAGTACAAAGCACTAACCCCACTGGCTGGTGCTGCTGGCGCGATCAAGACTAAGTGGATGGCTTTCATGGGTAATCAAGATGATGCACAGCTGCTTAAAACTAACTTTACAGCGTTGAGGAACACTCTAGTTATGGCTAATTTACCGCCCGGAGTTGCCTCAGATAAAGACATTGAGATAGCTATGTCTGGTTATCCTGACGAGACTTGGAGCGGTGAAAAGATTGAGAAGTTCATGCGTGGTATGGCTAAAGTAGCAGCCCTTAGAGCTGAACAAGAGAATGCCAGAGCGTCTTATATGTATGAGAATCGAGGGCTAGATGTGGGTTTTAGTGACGTGTGGCGAGAGATTCAAAGCGAGATTGGCTACGACAAGTACCTAGCTGAGAGGTATAACTTGGAGTGGGTTCCTGATGATGAGGCTGTGAAACAGCGTGACGACGTGACAGCAGCTGCTCGTGCTGATTTAGAGGCTGCTCAGGAAAGGCTAAAGCTGATAAACGATAATGGCAGAGCTGCTAGAGCTGCTGATGCTTTTAATAGCAGACCAGCACCGTCGACAGTACACATGGCAGGTGGTATCTAATGAGTACAGCTATAGATGATATGAGTAAAGAAGAACTAGAGGCTTTTATAGCCTCTAACGGTGGAGGCACAGCTAGTGAGACTAATAGCTTCATTAAGAACGCTGGTGCTTATCTCAGAGAGCATATGGAGATTCCTGTAGGTATGGGAGGTGCCGTCGCCGGTGCTATGGCCGGTAGTGCTGTAATGCCGGTCGTTGGTACTGCTATAGGCGGTGTGATAGGAGGTGCTTTAGGTAGTGGTGTAGGGTCAGGTGTTTCTGATGTGATGGCTGGAGAGCTGGTTGACTACGGTGATGTAGGCAAGGAGATGGCTATATCTGCTGGGTTTGACGCAGCCACCTTCGGAGCTGCTAAAGTGTTGCGCCCGATTGCTGGTGTTTTAGGAGCCTCTCTACGGTCTGTGACAGACACTGTTATACCTAGCTCTAGACGCAGGCTCATTGACGAGATGCCTGACATGAACTTAATAGACGCAGGTACTCCAGAGTCTATGCGTGTAACACAGCAGTTCTTAACTCAGGAAAGCGGAGCCGCTGGGCTGTCAGCAGTCCAGACTGGTATGGCGCATTTCATAAGACGAACTGCTGAGGGTATTGGAGACATTGGTTTGTTCTCAGGCGCTCAGGCGAGGAATAGAATAGCGGCAAACAACAAAGCCATCCACGATGGTGTACAAGACCTGATAGGAGAAGGCGGCACTACAGGTCAGGTTGGTGAGGAAGTCTTTGGTATATTAGAGACAGGTAAGAAGGCAGCTATTAAACTGTACGGTGACGGGCTACAATCTATGATTGATGAGTCAGGTTCTAAGTATGTAAGTGTAGCACCTGTTGCCAATGCTCTACGTGCCTTCAGGAAGAAGTATCAGTCAGGCTTAGGCGATAACCTAAGTAAAGGAGTAGGTAAGAAAGCTGACAAGCTCCTAGACGATCTTATGAACTCTGAAGAGGTTAAAGGGTTAACGGTAACCACAGTGAAGAAAGCTGACTTGAAGACTCTTGTGGAGTTTCAGAAGCGTGTTAGCCGTATGATAAACAAAGTGATGCCTAACTCTAAGAATGCTGACCCAAATGCCTTCAGAGAGCTGTCAGAGCTTAATGCGATGGTTACTAAAGGCATGGCTACTACTATAGAGTCTATATCACCTAACGCTAGGAAAACCTATGAGCTAATGAACAAGACATACGGCGAGACTATGAAGGGTTTACTGCCTAAGATTAACAGTAGTTTTGTAGCCGCTGCTGAGAAAGCAGACTATGACACGTTGGGTCGTTTATTGGTTAACAATACCAACAACAGTAAGGTAGGCGCTATGATGTCTAGCATAGACGAGGCTTATAAAACTATGGGCAAGAAAGGTGTACCTATAGGTAGTCCTAAGAATGCTAAGGAAGCAAAGAGAGCTGTACGAAAGGCTTACGTGGCTAATCTGTTTAAAGACATTAGTGAGAAGACTGACTTTACCACTTATAAGAAGATGGCAGATAGTATGTCACACCCAGAGAGTGTTAAGAAGGCTAAGATAATAATGGGTGAGGACTTTGGTACTTATAAGAAGCTCCTTAATGCTATCAGTGACACTAGCGGCGGTAACCCTTCAATGGGCTTTGGCCTTGCTATGCGACAGAAAGAGCTAGGAAGTATAGCTCAGGTAGGTGCTGGTGGAGCCACAGCTGCCACTGGAGCCTTTGGCACTATGGCGCTTGTGTTACTCCTTCCTGCTATAGCTTCTAATCTCGCTACTAACAGAAACGCTGTAAACGCTCTATTAGGTCTTAACGCTAAAATGTCTAGAGGGTTAATCAATGAAGAGTCTGCTGCGTTAGCTGTTAGTAATATAATCAAGATGGCTGTACCAGACTCTAAAGAAAGAGAGGATATAGGCGTCGACCTGCGTTGGTAAATCCTAAGCAAAAAAAAGCCTGTATAATCGCAATGACTATACAGGCTTTTACATCTAGGTTTTACTTAACATCTTCTGGCCACAGCTCTCTGTCAGGCTCTATAACCTCATCTAACGCTGCTTTCGTCTTAATATTCTCAACGTGCCGCGCCCATTCAGCCTGCGCCTGCGCGTAAGCTCCTGCGTCCTTAACAGGGATGCTAAGGTCGCTTGTTAATAAGGAACCTACGATGTTGAATGTTGTCTCTGTCATTTCTACTAACATATTACTCTCCTAAAGGTTATTTACTTAAATACTTCTATTGGTTCATAGCTCACAGGCTCCACCGACACAAGCTAACTCTTGACTTCCTGTAGTCATATCAGTCAACTCATACTTAGCTAAACCTTCCCACTCAAACAGTGGCATCTTAGCGCTCAACTCCTCGTACTGCTCCTTGTCGATCTTCTGATAAGGGGCTTGCTGATAGGTGTGGTCACTCTTCGGCAGCAGTGATATACCACTCATGCAATCGAAGTTAGTCCACATCCACGAGCAGACATCTAAGAACTCGTCGTCTGTGTAGTAGATCGTAACGCTAGGCTTATGCTCACACCATGCATCTTGGTACTGCTTCCACAGCTTGAGTTGCTCTAGCGCCGTCACATCATCTACAGTGACACAGCCCTCTGGTGACTTGACTGGGAAGGCGAACACTAGGTTGCTGTCCTTAGTCACGTCAGTCTCACAAGGAAACCCTTCCTGCTCCATATACTGAGCCATTGGGTCTTTCTTGTCTGCCCTAACGGTGCGTATGTAATACTCGCTGAACCGTGGGTGTATGCCACTAGCAGAGTTCACTAGCTGCGACACAGTGCCAGAAGGCTTAACACAGGTTATAGCCGCTGACTGTGGGATGCCTAGCTTGGCCGCCCAAGTCTTGTTAGTGTCTATCGCTACCTGCTTCAGCTCTCCAAGGAGCTTGGCAGTCTTATCTGACACGCCAGAGGTTAGTGGGCTGTCAGTTATGCCTGTTAGCGATACACCTAACAATGACTCTTCCTGTGTGTTCGTCTTCCATATCCTACGCAGATACCTGAAGTCTGTCAGTGTAGCTTGCAACGTACCAAGTATTGCTGCCTGCTTCACCTTACGCTTCAAGTCTGCTTCTGTATCAGTGGCTCTAATGACCACTTCGGACAGGTTACAGAACTGGTTAGGTCTGAGTATTATCTCGGAACAAGGATTTGTACCAAAGTCATAATCAGCATCTCTTCTGCCATTAGCAGCAGCAATGTTCTGTGCAGCCTTACGACTAAACACGCCACGCTCTCCAGCTTTACTCTCATACAATGCCCTCATCTCATCTAGGAAGAAGTCAAACTCAGGCTTCTCAGTGTAGCAAGCAGAGTTGTTAGCTAACGCCCGTTGACCTTCATTGAGCCACCACTGACCTGACTTAGCGTTTCTGAGTCTGCCGTCTGAAGGGTTAGACAGGCTGATTAGCGCAGAACGTCTCACACCGCCTACCACTATAACCTCAGCTATCTTACAACACAGGTCATGACACTCTAAGCTCGTTAGCTTGCGACCCGCAGCCTTCTTGAAGAGTTCTACAGCATACGCAAACAAGTCTATCAAAGGTGCTGGCCCACTGGCTCTACCACCAAACACCTTGAGACGCGCTCCAGCAGGACGTACCTTAGACATGTCCCACTGTGGTATCTGACCAGCATACAACAGACTAAGTAGCTCACGTAGCGCCTTAGCCCACCCTACTTTGCTATCTGCTACATTGATAACTGAAGCTGTCTCGTAGAACTCTTCAGCCACTTCAGGCAGCTTACCAATGTACTGCCGCTCAACGCTAAAGCCTACACCTGTCCCGCACATAAGTATGTAACACAGTTCGTCAAAGGCTCTCACACTGTCAATCGGTAGGTAGCTACAGTTGAAGCCTGCGACATTGTCTCTGTCGAGTGCCTCTCCTGCGCTCATTAGACAGCGCATCGATGGCATTACTTCTAGGTTGGTGATAGCAGCCTTTAGCTCCTTAGCAACAGGTGCGCTAAGCTGCTTCCATAAAACAAAGAAGTTAATATAACGCTCAACTGTCTCTTCCCATGTCTCTCTGCGTTCTTCGACCTCATCCCACCGAGCATAACGAGACGCTGCGATGTACTTCTGATATTCCTGCATTATACCACTACTCCTGCGAAGTTACGAACACCCTGTCTCATATAGGAAGTGTCCATCTTATATACTGTCCTGATAGACTCTGTAGAGCCTTTAGGATAGAACTCAAGAACTATTGTTTCACTGACATCAGAACCTACTCTTACTTCCCACTCAGTGAAGGCGAAGTTAGACTGTGTACCACCACGCAGCTTACCATCCACATACTCAAAGATGATCCACGTACCTTTTACATCCGAGTTAACGCCACAGGCTAGTATATGAGTCTCTCCTCTAGTGTCTGTGCAGCTAATTACTAGCTCCACAGGTTCCCTTAGTAGCTCTTCTGTTAGGAGGTTAGTGTGCGTAGGTTCTACTAGTTCACTAATCAATATGGCCAACATACTTATAGATATAAGAAGAGCCAATGCTATAGGCACTGCCATGCTATCTTTAATATTCATTGCACGAACTCTCCTTAATGTTATATAAACCAGACGGCCACATAGTGTTAGCGTCCAAGTAACCACTAAGCTCTACGCCTCTGTACATGTCATGCTCTCTGTTGTCTAAGACGGCTAACAAGTCTTCAACATCCATCCGAGCTATGTACTTATTGCCTAGCGTGTCTATGTAGTCTTTTTCACGACACAGTCTGTACAACTCAGTAAGACCTGCATAGTCATCAACACGAAAGCCTGTAGCGGTAGGAGCAAAGTACATCACTGCGTCCCTGTCGCTGCTGTGTTGCAACCCCATACAGTGACCTACAACTTCATGCAGTACGTAAAGCTCTACAGTCTCCTCAGTCAGTGACCCTGAGCTAAACCATACATCACATTCTACAATCTTCTGCTGCTCTCTGTAGAAGTACCACCTAGCCCTACCAGCCGTTGTCTCTGATGTCGCAGCTTCTAGCCTGTATGGTAGCTGCTGTAGTTGCATCTCTTGAACGTCAGAGTAACCGCAGTAGATGACGTTGCTGCTGTCCTGACTAACACCTAACGACCACGTTGATATGAAGAGGTGAGCCACAGGGCTATGCTTCTCTAACACCGCCTCCACAGTTGGTTTAACATAAGTGGGGCAAGAGATGTCTACATACCATATAAAAGTAGACTGCCAATGTTCTCCATCATACTCTGCCGCAGTAGCGGGGTGCATATTGAGTACCGTTGACAGCAGAACCAACATGGTAGCCATCGCAAGTAATGTTCTAATGTGGTTACTCATTGTTAGTTCTCCTTTTAAAGGTTAAGTAGGCTTTCCTACAGTGGTCTTTCTCTAAAGTATCTATTACCATGATCAGCAGGTTAACAGCAATGTTGGTGTCGCTAACCTGCTGCTGATACCGCCAGAGCCTAGCACATACTGTTTCTCCTTTGTTGCCTCCTGTTACTGTGTTGAGCCAGCGACTAGGTAGGTTGTTACACTTCTTGTCTATGTAGAACAACATAACTGACCCGCCATTGCTGAAGCTGTTGTGTTGTACACCTCGATCCGTAATTGGTTCTGTGAATGTCGTAGAGTGTTAACGTCATCAACATAGGTGTCTATGTTCGTAGTAACTCCTCTAGCACCTCTAACACCTCTAACACCTGTTGCTCCCTTTGCACCTGTTGCGCCAGTATGCCCTGCCGAGCCTTGGCTACCCGTTGCTCCTCTAGCACCTGTTTCTCCGCTCTGACTGTTGCTTCCAGACGTTCCCGTTTGACCAACCGCTCCAGTCTGTCCTGTAGACCCAACCGCTCCAGTCTCTCCCTTCGGGCCAGTTGATCCGGTGTCTCCCTTAAATCTAGCAGCTCCTGTTGCTCCCGTTGCTCCCGTTGCTCCTGTACACGCTCCATAACTTCCTACTCCGCAGTTGCTGCTACCACTGTGACCTGCATAGCTAGATACAGACCATAACAAGACCCATAACAGTAAACAGATTGATGTTGTGTATACTATCTCTCTCATATTACCCTCTTAAACTGTACATTGTGTATTTTATGGCTCATTTTACACATGTTATTAACTTATCCAGATACCACTTAGCCTTACGTAGGTCTTCTGCACCGTTCTTGTTACGGTATCGGTGGACGTACTTGATCAGGTTGCCATTGAGATAACCAATGAACTCAGACTCACTCATGCTGTCCTTGATGTAGTCAATACACTCAATCTCACCAGTGTTGTAGTGTATTGGAGCCTCTACCACGTCATTAATCGTAGGTGCTGGTCGGTTACGCATAAACATAGAGTACTCCGCGTCTGTGAACGCCTGTGATGTTGTGCTAATACCAACGTTGGCCTTGTTCTTACGTAGTGCGTCCCAATCTGCTGCTGTTGTGTTGTTGATACTCATGTTTCATCCTCAAGCTCGTTTATCAGTTTATCATAGTTTGTTTCAATAACGTCTTCAAAGCGGTCTACTAGATCACTAGAGGTTATCTCTAGTACGTCAATTAGCAGACACTCATCGATCATCTTCAAACGTTCCTTTATGTCTTCAACTGTTAGTGTCATTAGCCGTACTTCCTGTGAAGGTAGTCGAGGGAGATAGGTAGTTCATCAAAACAGCCGTCTCTAACCTCATTGAGCATCCATACTCCGCGCCAGCTGCTGTTGGTTTGTGGTGTGAGGTAGCCTTGGTCATGCACGTAGAAGATACCTGCGAACAGCCCAGTAACTCCCTTACCATCGCCACGTCTAGCGTATGCTATGTCTCGGTCTTGTACGTGGCCCATGACACAGGACATCATCTTCTTGGTAACCAAAGCTCTAGCACTGCTCACCGGCCTACCCATAACTCCCGATGTAAAGTAGTGCGAGTAGGCAATGCCATCGATCACCTCAACCTGTAGGAATGGCATAACTTCCCAGCCCATTGCTTCAAGACCTAAATCGTCAAACGACATAAGACCCTCAAGCTCTGGACTGCTCTCGACAGCTCGTGTAATACGGTTCTCATGGTTACCTAACATAAACACTAATCGAGGTTTCCATATAGTCTTCTTGTTACTACGTAGCCGCGCCTGTTCATTCCAGATAGGCTGCATAAAGACTTCCATTGCTGCCTTGCCTGAGTTTACGTCAGCTAGGTATCGTCTTCCTTCAAAGCTCTTAGTGCCTTTGTCGTAGCTACTCAGACTTGGGAAATCCCAGTGGTCGCCAATGTGGATTATAACATCTGGTCTATGTTTAACAGCATACTCACCAGCCCAGCGTAGATGCTCAGTTGGTGAGTCAGGTGTGACCTGTGTATCTGGTATGATATAATGTTTCACTTGCTTTCCTTCCTGAGCTTACGCTCTTCATTAGTCTTCAGTTGGTGACAGGGTTTACATAATACTTGCATCCCGTCTACCTCGCAGAACAGACGCTTACAGAACCCACCGATGTCTGAGTATTTGTTTAGACTACCAGCAGGCTCTATGTGATCCACTTGGCAGTCTTTACCTTGGAACCATCCCTTGCACTCGGCGCAGGTGTACTCGTACTTATGTCTACTACCGGTCACTGTGCGTTCTACAGCTTTCTTAGCTTGGAAACGAACTGGGTAACGGGAGTAGGCTTGTCTTAGTGCTGATCTAATGAACTGAAAATACCTAGCTTCAGTCCAAGTCCCACCAGCTCTAGTGCGTGGTTTTAGTATACGCGCCATAGTTCTTAGCATCCTTTGGTCTAGTTGTAGGAGGTAGCCACAGTTGCCCTGCTTCCCTTCGTAGCCATAACAACCTAGCGTTCTCTAACGCCCTGTCGTCTCCCAACTGATCCCTAACGATGTCCCACATATCATTCTCGTTAGTGCATCCGTGGATAAGCTCTTCAGCCCCTACGTCACCCATCTGCTCAACACCAAAGATGTTATCGACAGCGTCTCCTGTAAGTATCTGCTTATAGAACAACTTCAACCCTTCTTCTTCTGTGATGACATATTCATTATCTTTCACAAAGTCATAGTGCGTACCAGCCACTTGATTGAAGTCTTTGTCTATCGATACCATTACACTGTTTCTGTAGGACGTAGCGTCTATTGCTATAGCATCATCGGCTTCCTCACCTTCTGTTACTAAAGCGCCCCAGAACTCTACCATATGCTCTCTGATGGCAGGAAGGTGTCGTGGTTTTGGAGTGTTCTTACGGTTACCTTTGTAAGGTGCGTAAGTAGCTACTTCGTTTCTAAAGTTACCTTTGCCTGTGAGGTAGATGAGACAATCATGGTCAGGGTACTGCATCATAACCCTAAAGATGTACTCGTCCAAGTAAGTGAGGGCGACTGTTACGTCACCCTCTTCCTCACGCGCCCAAGCTACTCGATAAGCGAAGATGTCACCATCGAGTAGCACCATTATAGAGCAGCCTCCATGCTCTCAGCAGGTAGTGCGCCTTCGGGATCATAAGAAACTAGATCGTTAATCTTCAGCTTTAGAAGAGAAGGTGAACGACCTGCCTTTTGCTGAAACTTCCAATCAAAGAAGCCTATCATCGCGGTAGCAGCGGAGCCATTCCCTACTAACGACCCAACCTCTTCGCCATGTGCGTCATAGGCTTTGATAGGGTTAACCGACTTGCAGGTGATGAAGTTGTTGCGGTCATCGGCTTTGTTACGAACAGGTAGGCCCATACCCTCTAGAGCTTCTACAGCAGCGTCAGAGAGATTGCTAACGTCAACCTGAAACTTACCGCTTAACTCATTCTTAGACTGTAGTGATGCCCAGAATAGTGTACCGTTTACTGCTACTGGTTTTGCATTTGACATAATTTACTTCCTATATAGTTATAAGTGATTTGTGTTTATTAATAAATGATTGAAACAGTCTTTCTGAAGTGCCTTTGAACTAAGTCGTATTATACCACGTATTCAACTTAATGTCCAGCACTCAGTGAGTCTTACTCCAGTTATCTCCAACCTTATACTCACCGTCCATAGGACAACGCAACTCTAGAGCCTCTCCAGCGTCTTGTATCGCACGTTTAAAATGGATACCAACAGCCTTGGCTAGATGCTCTTGCACTTCTACCTGAAACTCGTCATGTACGTTGGCAACCATCTTAAACGGTATGTTTGCTTCACGTAGTGAGCTGGTTCCTAGTATCAGCGCCTTCTTCATTAGGACAGCACCACCACCTTGTAATAGAAAGTTTAGCGCAGAGTACGTTTTACGTATCCTTATGCGTCTACCGTCTAAGCTAGGTACTGAGCCATGCCTCTCAGCCATACCTTCCACAACTTCCTTCAGTCGCTTCAGTGCTGGGACGTTATCCAAGAAAGCCTTCTTCAGCTTCTTGCCGTGTGCCGCTCCCTTGTTAGCTATACTACCTATCTTAGCATCGCCTGCTCCGTACAGGAATGCGTAGATAAACGTCTTAGCTTGATCGCGTGTGTCTAACCCCGCTGCTACTTGGTTAGCTGAGTGAATATCTCCATCTAGTATAGTGTTAATATAACCCTCGTCTTTCATGTAGTGAGCTAGTATACGTAACTCTAAACCACTAGCGTCAATACCTACTAGCTTATTACCTTCACCAACTACCCAACACTCTCGACAGGCAGCACCATACGTAGACTTCACCACCTCAATAGGTGACATACCAGCATGCAAATGTCTTACTGCTGGTATTTGAGCCATGTTAGGTGCTATGTGACTCATACGCCCTGTAGCTGCGCCTGAGCCTATCACTCTACCGTGTACTCGACCCTCGTCAGTCACTAGCGTCAGCCAACTTGACACTAAACCAGCGCGTTTCTGTACAATCAAGTACTCACCTACTAACTGTGCGTCTGGATGCTCAATACCACCTAGCACAGTCTCGTCTACCTTGTAACCTCCTGCGTCTGTGCGTTCGCTGAACTTAACCCCAACACTAGTTAGGCGCTTAACTATCTGTAACCTACTACCCACATTGAACACCTCAACGCCGTCCTTCAGAGCCTTGCCCGTCTTCTCTGAAACCCTAGGCGTGATGATCGGTGGAAACTTCTCCTGTAACTCCTCCTCTATAACTCTCATGCGATGAGTTAACGTGCTGTATAACTGGTTAGCGTGTGCTAGGTCTAGTTTAAACCCGTTGCTCACTTGAATGGCTAGCTCCTCAGCTACTTCATGTTCAAGCTGTATGCACTCACCCTTAAAACCTTCCTTATCAAGCATCGACAGTAACTCGTCATGCACCCTAGTGGTAAGTTCCACATCTCTTACACAGTACTCAGCCATCGCCTCGCAGTAGCCACCGTCATAGTCTGTGAAGTCACCTTTAGGATACTTAAAACGCTCACCCCAAGCTTTCAGTGAATGACCACCTACCAACGCAGGGTTATACAACCGAGACAGCACAATAGTGTCCACACTCTTATACTCACTACAATCAACACCCCACAAGCTCCTTAGAAGAGGTATGTCGAACGTTATACCATTATGAGTGACGATGGTACCAACACCGACCAACGCGTCTCTAAGAGCCTCTGGTGAGGTTACAACCAATGCTTCGCCACCATGATAATGAACCCCACAACACCAGATAGTGTCATGTGCTAGGTTAGTCTCAATGTCAATAGTCGCTGTTTTCATTATACTCCTCAAATGTGGGCAGATCGTCACCAAACTGGTAATCGTGATCATCTACAGAGCCAGTCCACATACCATTCTCTGTATCGTTGTCTTCTAGGCATTCAACACATAACTCCATGTCTTCACCTAACAGCTTCAACTCGTCTTCTAATAACAGTACGTTACACGCTTTGCATTTCATTATAGTACCTCTTCACCTAGATCAGCCATAGACTCGACCATCCTTCCGGTGTCCTTGTTAAACAATAGATTAGAACAGTGACCCGTCTCACCACTGAAGCGATTCTTCAGGATACGGACACTGGTTGTGTTACGTAGTATAGGACAGTCAGCCTGACCATTACGCTCTAAGCCTAGGACAATGTCGCTAAGCTGTGCGATAGAGCCAGAGCCACGTAACTGCGACAATGACGTAGCAGCGCCTTCCTCATGCCCTTTCTTCTCAGGCCGCTTCAGGTGACTAACTAGGAACAGCGCTATGCCAGTCTCCTGTACTACCATCCTCAGCTTGGTCATAATCTCGTCTAGCGCCTTACGCTCGTCCAAGTTAGCCTGTGCCGATACAACGATAGATATATGATCTAAGAAGATGTAGCGACAGTCTAACCCCTTTGCCATGTAGCGTACTCTAGAGACAATGTTATCTACATCAGTAGAACCAAAGTGGTCTAACATAAACAACCGACCCTCGCCTAGCACAGCATCAAATGAAGCCCTGCGCTCCTCTTCAGTGCTGTCAGTGGTGGGTAAGTGGTATGGTTTGTCAGCATGCAATGACATCAGAGACAGTGCTGTCCGTCTAACACTCTCCTCTAGGAACAACAGCCCAATGTTCTCTTTGGTATTGTTTAACGTGTGCCACACAATCTCTCTAATGAACTGCGACTTACCTAGTCCACTGCCTGCTGTAACTGTCACTAACTCAGCCTGTCTTATGCCGTAGGTTAGAGTGTTCAAGCCTGCGAAGGGGTACTGTACTTCAGCTGTCTCCATTGGAGTGTTGACAGCTTCCCAGAGTGTATCACCTGACACAATGCCATCAGGTATAAACTGCTCTGCTCTCCAGAAGGACATCTCAAACCCTTTGTAGTCGTTGGCACGTAGATAGTCACAAGCATCCTTGTAGTCACCAGAGTGTTTAACTACTCGACTCTTACCAGAGAACAACGCAGCAACTTCAGCAGCTGCCTCCACACCGGCTTTGTCAGCATCAAAACATACTACTATGTTCTCGAAGCTGTCTAGCCATTCATAGGAAGCCTTACAGTCCTTCACAGCTGAGCTTGCTCCGTTGCGGATACTAACAACAGGGTATTTGCTACCCGTCAACTGGTAAGCTGCTAAGGCGTCATACTCACCCTCCACGATAGTCACATACTTACCCCCAGCGGTGAATCTCTGCTGGCCGAATAGTTCACCATCAGACCAGTCACCTATCGTCTGAAAACGTTTATCAGGATACCTAATCTTAGCAGCTACTAACTGCTCACCTTTAAAGTAAGGATAGATGACCTTACCATCGTCCATCACCACCCCAAAGTGACCTGTAGTGGCCGCGCTGATGCCTCTATCAGGCACCGCCACAGCTTTCTTTGCTTCGAGTAATGCCAACGTACCGGCCCAATCACCACTGCTCTTAGTGGCGGGTTTAGGTACTCCTGCTCTTGTGTGTTTGTTACAGCTGAAGCAGTGTGTAGAATTGTCCTCATTCCTGACTAGAGCGTCACTAGACCCACAGTCATTGCATGGTAACTTAGCTTCTTTAATCGCCATCTTTAAACCTCCTAATGTCTTCATTCACTAACTCTTCTGCCGCGATGCGGCCAATAGACTCGCTTGATACTGTCCCAAACTGTATATATAGGAAGGGTAATAACAACTGTAACATATTGATTTCTATGATCTTATAATCCTGGGAGTCAACTTCCCGCGCAACGCCGCCCTGTTTAGGTAACGCCGCTAGGTCTATCCCGACACCGTTACGGAAACCAATACTGAAATCTAGGTTAGTTTTCATTGTTTACATACCTCTCTGCATAGTCGTTCAAGTCGGTGGCAATTTCCTCTCTAGCAATCCTATTGTAATAACTAGTAACATATTCTATTACCATATCGCCTACATCAATAACCTGTCTAGCCGCTATAGCATCTCTTAGAGCTTCTATACGAGTATGGTCATAGCTACCAGTACCAACCAACCCATCACCGCCTAAAGCCTCTAAGAATACGTCTATATCGCCTTTAGCGAGCTGATCAGCTACTACGTCAGGCAGTATACTGTCGATCATGTCCTCGATGTTTAGTTTCATAGTATTGAGTTCCCAATTAACGTCAGTGTATACACTGTAAAGACTACCAGTAGTAACTCCATTATTCTGTCACCTCTACTACACCGCCCGTATGAACAACGTAGTCGCCGTCGTCTGAGGGTATAACTATATATTCTTTCTTCATCAGGTCGTACTCCTGATCCCAGATAGTAGTGCTTAGTGCAAGGCGAATATCAGCTATTAGCTTGTCTTCACCGTGTAGTGCCTCATTCTCAACTAGGTAGTCGTTAAAGGAAGCGCGGACTGAATACCCATACTGTTTAGCGCACATACGGATGAACAAGCAGTGCTCAGGCACAGACATGTCAGCTGTAGGTAAGGGAAAATTAGTTGTCATTAGTCTATCCTCTAGTAATTAGCGATTATAAAGCGAGTATCGTCTATCATGATAACGATAGTGGTGTCCATCAGGTCTGCCATGTCTTTGATGTCTACCCATTCGTACTGTAAAGCCTCTAGGTTCTCGTATTCTTGGTAATCACAACACAGGGCTATAACGTCCAGTTCCGTTTCCCCTATGTCGTCTTCCAAGTCTTCCAAGTAGCCAAACAACGCCCTTAGTCCTTCGTAAGTGAATTGGGTTCCACGTCCGTGGTCGCGGAATGCGTCAATGAAGTCTGTAAAGTTAACGGATTGTTTCATGGTAGATAGCTCCTGTATCGATTGCTGTTATTGTTAGATGCTCTGTCCAGACTGCCTCGCCTGCATTACCTGCGTATGTAAAGCTATCATACCACTCTTCGGCTTCGTATTCTTCCTGAGCTTCGGGAGACATTAAGTCGCTGTCCATAACACCAGCGTCTACGGCCTCGTCTAAGGCCTCGGCTTCATGTGCTGCTACCACTACGCCTAGTAAGCCGTATTCGTTGCCTATGGCCCATGCACGAACGTTGTGGGGGTTGTATTCGCCGGCTTTGTAACCTGCGTCTTCTAATGCCATAACGCCTTTCTTGATTGTGTTTATGTTCATTGGTCTATCCCTCTATTAGGTTAATGTGCTTCACAGAGAGCACTGTCGCCAATGCTCTCAAGTAGTACACTATCCCTGTGTGATTAGTGGTGCTGCAGTAACTGCGTGATGTAGAGTGATCTCCGTCACTATACCGTCTGTGTCTGATACTTTGATAGTAGTCCAAGCAATCTCTTCCCACTCTGTGCGCTCTACCTTTACTGTCTCTACTCTGTGAACTGTCAATGATGTCATGTTAAACCCCTTGTGCGTTAATTGTATTGTAAGAGAGCAGTAGTAAACCGCCCATGAGTGCTGCTGAATATATAAATAACCAAACCTTACTTTCTGTCTTATTTGTCATCGCTCAAACCCCATTACCAACTCATTGTTAACTAGTGTAATGCCGTAGTCCTCTGGAGAACCTTCTATATCATCCATTTCGAAGAATGTTGTATCCATTGCCATCTTAGCACCATGATGCACAGCTATGATAGTCCCCCAGTCCTCATCGTTAGGACACCAGTACTCTACGCCCTCGGATGCAGCACCAGCTGCAAAGTAGTCAGCGCTTGTACATGCATCAGTGTAGGTACAACGCATAATCTCGTTATAGTTAGCTAGTTGATCCATTGTGAATGTTGGCTCGTTCATCGTCTGCTACCCTTAAGTATAGCATTAACCTTATCTAATGCCGATTGACAATCATAAACATTACCTTCAAACCTGTTTATCATGTCCACTAGCTCGTGAGTCCTCATTATACTACTACCTTTTAACGCTGGACAATACCGCGCTCCATACTTTGCTAGTCGTTCAGCTCCCTCAGCCAGTTTTCTCTGCTTATCATAGAATGCCTTCTCCTGTGCTGCCTTCTCCTGTGCTGTCATCGTCCAACCTCCATTGTTGATAGCGGCCCTAGCGCCATCATAGTTAGGATTAATGCTGCCATGAACTGCGGCGCTATCAACATCAGTGATCCTGCTAATAGTGTGATGCTTATCATCAGTAATGCTTTCATTGCTGTGCTCCTGTGTTGTTAAGTTCGTATTCAAGCTCTGCAATCTTTGACTCGCAGATTGCCACATGGTAACTATCTGGGTCGCCGCCAAAGGCAGTTGAGTAATAATCTAGGTGGGCATACCAGCCGTCCAGTTCGTTTGCAATGCGGTCTAGCGCGTATCGTTGTGAAGCGTTCATTGTCTATTCTCCAACCTTCTCTATTTTATAAATCGATTCTACTTTGTAGCGTGTGCGTCTTCCGTGTTCGTTGTTGCTCCAGTCTTCGCAGACACCGTCCTTGATCGCTGTTACATGGCCTCTGGTATATACAAAGTAAGTTCCTTTGGTATTCTTCATGACCTGTTGTGCGCTGATGAGCGTCTTAGCTCCATCAACCACTTGGAACCGAGCGTTGTAACCGTTGGCGGCTAGCGCCTTATGTATTGAAGAGACGTGTGTACCTTTACCTGTGACGCGCTGTGCTTTGTGAAACAGTACTGATCGCGCCTTACCGAACGACCAGCCTGTGGCAACCGCTGTGGCGATCACTGTGCAATAGTTGTTCTCTGTTGGGTAGTACTTACGTGCTATGTCTCTCAGTGCGTTGTATGTATCCATGTTGTATGTCCTGTGTGACTGTTCGTTGTATGTATATAGGCAGTTGTTTATACAGCCTC
>Ga0307488_10001684_pt1 | contig 18533 bp, 16 predicted proteins | sample SB02metaG_FD_202248 | JGI IMG/M metagenome (GOLD analysis project Ga0307488, IMG submission 202248) | Sea-ice brine microbial communities from Beaufort Sea near Barrow, Alaska, United States - SB 0.2 | ecosystem: Environmental > Aquatic > Marine > Coastal | place: USA: Alaska | collected... | reverse complement strand
GCATACGCTTGGCGCAACCTACGGGGTTGTCGGGTTTGGCGGGTTGACCATTTCGGCATTGAATCTCGTAGGTCGGGCCAATCGGCCCGACAAAGTGATGCTGTGGAACGTGGCCGATGAGGCATTTGTTGGGCCGCGCATACGCTTGGCGCAACCTACGGGGTTGGCAAGTTTGGCGGGTTTGGCGGGGTTGCCGGGTAGGCCATTTCGGCATTGAATCTCGTAGGTCGGGCCAATCGGCCCGACAACGCGCTGCCGCGGAACCTGGCCGATGAGACATTTGTTGGGCCGCGCATTCGCTTGGCGCAACCTACGGGGTTAAGAGGATTTCACGGGTGCCGTGGGGGTCGGGGTCAAATTCGAAGGCGTTTGGGGTCAAGCCTGCATCGCTGGTCAGCGATGCCACCAGGTGGCGATGAAATCGACTGCTGCTGGTATCGGCCAAATAGTCTGCCACCGGCATCCAGACGGCGGCCTCAATCTCGGCGGTGTCCTGGATTTCGATAGCGGAGGTCAGAGCGGTCAGTCGACACACCAGATATAGGTTGCCTTTATTGAACTGATGGGGGTACTTGCCGATCAGCCCGACCAGGGCAACAAAACGGGCACGAATGCCGGTTTCTTCCATCACTTCGCGCTCGGCAGCGCGCTGCATCGGTTCACCCATATCGACATAGCCGCCCGGCAGCTTAAAGCCTTGGCCGCGCATCATGCGATCTCGAATCAACAGCACCTCGCCTGCTTCGTTCACCACTAAACCGCCTACGCCAATGGTGTGGGTTGGTGCGAAGGGCGCATAGGCGTTGGGCTGAATGCGCAATACCAGGGTCAGTTCCTGTTCCTGACAGAGATGAAAAACAAAGCCGCGCTCGGTAAAGCAGCCGATCAGGTGGGCCTGTTCGATCGCTAGGGTGAGCCAGACCAGTTGTTTGTGCGCCGCACTAAGGTGGTCTATCAGTCTGTCCACGTCCGGCGTCGACACCTCCGACGCGCTCAGCGTAACTTGGGCACCATTAAAGCGATCAAAACGAATATCAAAGGGTTGCATCGAACAGGTGCCTCAACAATAGATGGCTGAAGTGTGCCTCTATTGGCTCGGGATCGAAACCCTGTTCAACCGCCCAGCGGTTCAGCTCATTGCGCCAGGGTCGATCGAAACCGGACTGAAAGCAGGCCAGCGCGCCCGGGCAGCGGCTGCCTTCACCGATTACTAGGCGGTACAGGCCCAGAGCCGTGGGGGTAAAGCAGTGTTGCTCGAGTTGCGGCCCAAGCGCCGGCAAGGTCGAGGCAACCAGTTGCGGTGTGGGCCCGGCACGCAACCATAGCTCGAGCACATAGGTCAGCAGGGCGGCCTTGTCGGGAAAGTGGTTGTAGACGGTGGGCTTTGATACACCGGCACTTTTGACGACCATATCGACGGAGCTGCCCTTAAAGCCAAATTCCAGAAACAGCGGCAGAGCGGCGCGAGCAATCTGGTCTTTTTTTGAGTTCTGGGCCATAAAAACTGCTTGATTCTGTAATTGCTTTGGCGCAAACTTTACTAAACCGTTTAGTGAATGTCACGCGCTAAAAGCGCACCCGAATGGTTAGATCCACTCCGGCCTAAACGACTTGTCTACCCTAGCTCTTATTGAGGAATAATAATGATACGCAGCAACAATGGCTTTTTCGGTGAATTCGGCGGCCGCTATGTGCCCGAAATCCTGCTCCCGGCTCTGCAAGAGCTGGAAACCATGTTCTTTGAACTGCGTGAAGAGCCCTCTTTTTGGCAGGAATATCTCACCCTAACCCAGGAATTCAGTGGCCGACCCACGCCCCTGACCCCGCTGCGCCGCCTGTCGGCCCAGCTCGGTGGCGCTCAGCTGTGGCTCAAGCGCGAAGACCTGAACCATTCCGGTGCCCATAAGATGAACAATGTGCTCGGTCAAGGTCTGCTGGTGCAGCGTATGGGCAAGAAGCGCGTAATTGCTGAAACCGGCGCCGGCCAGCATGGCCTGGCGACCGCCATCATGGCTGCGCGCCTGGGTCTGGATGCGACCATCTACATGGGCGCCGACGACATTGAGCGACAATACTCTAATGTTTTTTGGATGCGTCAGCTCGGTGCTACCGTGATTGGTGTCGAAACCGGTGCCCGAACCCTTAAAGAGGCACTTGATGAGGCCTTACGCGATTGGGCCGCCAGCGTCGAAACCACCCATTACGTGCTGGGCACCGCCTGTGGCCCGGCGCCCTTCCCGGAAATGGTCAGCTACTTCCAGAGTGTTATCTCCCAGGAGATGAAGGCGCAGTCGTTAACGCAGATCGGTCGGCTACCGGATGAGGTCGTCGCCTGTGTCGGCGGTGGCTCCAACGCCATGGGGGCCTTCGCGGCCTTCCTCGATGATCCTGAGGTGGCCCTCGTCGGTGTTGAAGCCGGCGGTATCAGCTTAGCCCCTGGGGAACATTCGGTGCGGCTGTTGCCCAAAACCGGCGAGACCGGCATTGCCCAAGGCTACAAAACCTTATTTCTGCAAAACGAGGATGGCCAGCTCGGTGAAACCCACTCCATTGCCGCCGGTCTGGACTATGTCGGCGTGTCACCGATCCTGGCACACCTGACGCAGACCGGCCGCGTCATTCCGGAAAGCGCGCTCGATACCGAAGTGACTGACGCCTTCAAGTTGCTGATGAAAAACGAAGGCATTATTCCCGCGCTGGAATCATCCCATGCCCTAGCCGGTGGCTTTAAACGGGCTAAGAATATGCGCCCCGATCAGCATGTGATCATCAATCTGAGTGGCCGCGGCGATAAAGATATTTTCAACATAGCGCGGGCCTTTCCACAACCGGAATGGTCTGATTTTTTAGAGCGTGAATCGGTCCGTGCGAAAGAACTGTTTGCTGCCAGTCAAGGAGAAAAATAATGCTGCCGATTCAACATTCGAAATTGCAGGTCATGTCTCATGCGGTGGTGGGTTTTCCTTCCCTAGCCGAAAATGAGATCGCTATCGCCGGTCTGGTTCAGGCCGGAGTTAAGATGATCGAATTGCAGGTGCCCTTCAGCGATCCAGTGGCCGATGGCCATACTCTGGTCAATGCCTGTTACGACGCTCTCAAACAGGGCGGCTCGGTGCGCACGACTCTGGCGTTAGCAAAAACGGTCAGTGCGCGCCACCCGGAAGCCACCTTTGTGCTGATGAGCTACCTCAACCCGCTGTACCGTTATGGCCTGGAAAAGCTGTTCGAGGATGCGGCCGCGGCCGGCTTTAAGGCCATGATCATACCCGACATGCCGGTGGAAGAATTGGAACCCTGGTTGCCCAAGTTGGACGCCCTGGGCTTGGCGCCGATTTTGATGGTGACGCCGAATATAGCCGAAGCGCGTATCGAAAAGATCGCCCGCGCCGCGCGTGGTATGATCTATGTCGTTTCCCGTATGGGCGTGACCGGCAAGCAAACCCATTGGGGCAGCGAATTCGAACAGTATGTCGCGCGTATCCGTCGACATACCGACCTGCCCCTGGCCATTGGCTTTGGCGTGCGTGCCGCAGAAGACCTTAAGGCCCTTACCGGGGTCGCCGAAGTAGCGGCCTTCTGTTCCCGCTATATTGAATGGCAACGGCACGATGGTAGCGTCGTGGCGGCTGACAAGATGGCCGCACTCCTGGTTGAATCCGGGTTGGCCGATTGATCCCCAGAGGCTGGACCGATCGGTCCAGCTCAACTCGTTTTGCGACCTCCATCACATCTAGCTTCAGATAATCCGGCCGAATGCAAACAAAGATAAATCTTTATTTGGCGTTATTTGAGTCATCCACTCTAGTTTTTTTACCGTGCCTGGACTATGTTCTTATTGAACTAGTCTATAAGATGGCTGGCTCTGTGCAATATGTAACAAAACAAACAGATAAAAACAATTAAGAGAGTTCCTTAATCTTAAGGCGATCGTACTGACAGGGCAATCCGAATCGACTCACCTTCGAAGTGCACAAGTCATAAATATATTTTTTTGATCCGTGTTGGCGGAATCTGATCCGCGGGCATGATACTTATCTATTAAAGGACTTCGAGGAGGAGTTATGGCTAAAAATACGACGGGTAGTGTTGCCCCTAAAGAACGTATTAACATTTCGTACCGTCCGGCAAACGGCAAAACAACCGAACGCGTTGAGTTGCCGTTTAAAATGATGGTGTTGGGCAAGTTCTCAACGGAAGATAACACCAGTCCACTGGCTGAGCGATCGCCCATTAACATCAATAAGGCCAATTTTGATGAAGTGATTGAGAAGGTCGGGGTTAACCTGAACTTTAGCATCACCAATCACCTGACCGATGGCGGCGAAAATATCGACGTAAGCCTGCCGATCCGATCGGTAAAGGACTTTGAGCCCGACTCTATCCTCGATGCGATTCCGGAACTGCGTAAAACCATTGAAGCCCGTAACGCCCTCAAGGCCCTGAAAGGCCCGATCGGCAACGTGCCGGGTCTGCGCAAGACGCTCAAGCTGATGCTTGAAAATCCCGACAAGCGCGATCAGTTGAAAAACGAATTGGGCCTCTAAGGCGCAACAAAAATATTCGACGCTGCTTGGTCGGCGTTTCGATTCATGTAATTAGATAAGAAACAGAGGGTTTTGCGATGAGTGAGCAAGCTCAATCACTACTAGATGAGGTTATGTCACAGACGCGTCTAGAAGAGCACAGCGATGGCTTTGATCTGGCCAAGGCCGGTGTGCAACGGCTGTTGTCGGGCATGTTGGCAAAAGATGACGAGATGGTCGTCAAGGTCGATAAAAAGGCCGTAGACGATATGATTGCCGAGTTGGACGCCCGTCTGAGTCGACAAATGGATGCCATCTTGCATCATCCAGAATTTCAAAAAAGTGAACGCAGCTGGCGCGGATTACAGTTTCTGGTCAATCGAACCAAATTTGATGAAAACATCAAGATCGAGTTGCTCGATGTCACGCTCGATGAGCTCAAAGAAGACTTTGAAGATGCGCCCAAGCTGAATCAATCAGCTTTCTACAGCATCGTTTACACCCAGGAATACGGCCAGTTTGGTGGTGAACCCGTGGGTGTGGTCTTGGGTGACTATAACTTCGGTTATGGTGCCGCCGATGTCGAATTTCTCAAGCAAATGGCCGATCTGAGTTCGGTTACCCATGCGCCCTTTATTACTGCGGCTGCTCCATCGATGTTCGGTTTGAAAGATTTTTCCGAGCTGGCCAGCCTGTCGGAAGTCGAATCCATCTTTGACGGCCCGCAATATAAGGCTTGGCAGGGTCTGCGTGAGTACGATACGTCGCGTAGCCTGGGTCTGGTGTTGCCTGACTTTATGAGTCGAGTGCAATACGGCGTTAACAAGCCGGTCAAAACCTTCGAATACGCTGAAACCGTGCATGGTAAAAATGATTACCTCTGGTCGAATGCGGTCTATGCCTACGGTACTCGTCTGACGGAAAGTTTTGCCAGCTACCGTTGGTGTCCAAATATTATTGGACCCCAGTCTGGTGGTGCGATCCTCAATATGCCGGTTAACGCAGTTGAGCGCGACGGTGCCCAAGGTCTTGACGGTCCCGTTGAAACAGTCATTTCTGACCGTAAAGAAATGGAGCTGTCCGAGCTGGGCTTTATCTCCCTGTCCTTGCGTAAAGGCTCCGATAACGCCACCTTCTTCTCATCCAACTCGGTGCAACGTCCTAAAATATTTGGCTCCGATCCGGAAGAGAAAGCCATGGAGCTTAACTATCGCCTCGGTACTCAACTGCCTTATTTGTTTATCGTCAACCGTCTGGCGCACTACATCAAGGTTCTGCAGCGGGAAAACCTGGGGTCATGGAAAAGCCGTGCCGATTTGGAAAGCGAATTGAACAAGTGGATTCGTCAGTACATCGCCGACCAGGAAAATCCATCACCGGCAACCCGCAGCCAACGTCCATTGCGTAAAGCGCAGATTATCGTTACCGAAGTAGAAGGCGAAGTCGGCTGGTATGAAGTGGGTCTGGAAGTCACGCCGCACTTTAAGTTCATGGGCGCAAACTTCACCCTGTCCCTGACCGGAGTGTTGGAGCGAGTCTAGTCTTTAAACGCCTAATGTTGCAGAACAGTAGCGTTGTAGATGGTAGAAATCGATCAACGGTGTGGCCTGCCTAAGAGGCGCAGACGACACCGTTGGTTTTTAGGTGGATCACTAAAAACGTATTAAGGAAGGCATCATGGCTACAGATATTTTCATGAGTATTGAAACCGAAGAAGGCGATTCCATTACCGAAGGCGCATGCACCAGTGAAAGCATCGGTGCCTACTTCAAGTCCGAACACGAAGACGAAATCTATGTTGTGGGTTTTGCGCAAAAGGGTAGTATCGCAACCGATCGACTCAGTGGCCAGATCACCTCGTCACGTCGGCATGAATACCTGCGCATTACCAAGCTGATCGACAAGTCGTCGCCGCTGTTATACCAACTGCTCGCTGAGCCTAAGGGCCTAACCTGCAGCATCATGTTCTTCCGCAGTGCCGATACCGGTAGCGATGGTCAGCCAGTACATTACTACTCGATCGAACTGGAAGGTGCCAAGGTGGTAGAGATTGAAACCATTTCGCCCAACATGCTCGATCCGCGCTTCGATGACATGATGCCGTATGAGGAAGTTAAGTTTACCTTCAACAGCATTACCTGGAATCACGAGACCGCGTCGAGCACCTCTACTGACAACTGGTCTGGCGAATAAGGGCGTATTATCTTGCAAGGCAGTTCGGTAACAATAGAGCGGTGGCTCAGAGGCAGTCTAGTAATAGTGCTGTGTCTGCTGGTCACCGGCTGTGCGCTGTTTAAAAAACAACCGGAGCCTCAAGCTTGGAGCGGGTCGATCGAGACCTATGCGCCGGGTGTCGAGGTAATGCCCGTGGCGCTTGCCGAGACGGCGGACGACACCGCACCGGTTGACCGGAACGTTTTGCCCTTAGGCCTAACCGGCGCGAATCCTTCTGGTGGCGGTGAGGGGCTGGTTAAACAGTTATTAAGCAAGGCCTTGCCCGGGGTTGAACTACCGGTCACCAGCGAAGTGCCAACGCAAAAGTTGTCGGCTGCCGAACAGGCAAGTCAGGCGAGTGAGGATAGTACCGGCTGGAAGTGGGATGACCGAGCCCGCAAGTGGACCCTAACGGCAAGTAAGATTCCCGAAACTCAAGCCTGGCTTTATGAATCCGAAGCCATGCTGTTGCGGATTTCAGCCCAAGACGAGCTTAATGTCTTCGAAGGGGCCAGTCACGCTACGGTCGTAAAGGTAATTCAGCTTGATAACCCGAAGAACTTTAATCGCTTGCGCCAAGATCCCTTTGGCTTGGCGGATATGCTAACCAAGGTGGCACTCGACCCCAGTTTTATAGCTGAAAAGCAGCTCTATCTGATGCCGGGTGGCAACATTACACTGACCCTCGATCGTGAGGAGGGCGTGCGTTATGTCGGTCTATTGGCCGGTTATTATCGGCTCGATGAATATAAAACGGTGTCCCGACTGATCAGAATACCTGCCGTGTCTGAATCACTGGAAACCGGCCTGTTAACTCGCTTGTGGCCACTGAGCAAAGAGGTGGTTCGGCAACGTCCGGCGCGACTGAAGATCTGGCTGGACGCGGGTGAGCAACAAATAGATTCGGTGGCCATTCAGGTAAATTGACCTGTGGCCGGGCCATTGAGTAATGAACTAACAGCTTTATCAGCCAATGGTCGCCGAACGCGAGCATTGAAAGGGAACCGAGGCACATCATGCATAAACCAATTTACTGGCATCATGGCCTGTTTTTGCAGCCGCAGCATTTTCAATATCAGGACCAGGCCTTACACGCCACTATCGATAAGGTTTGGAAAACCCTTGCCGGTGATAGTTGGGGCGTGATTAGTGCCCGACTCGATGAAAATCTGCTGGTCGAAAACATCGTACAGGTGCAGGCCGCCGACCTGGTCTTTCAGGACGGTACCTGGGTGCAGGTGCCCGAAACCGCCACCGTTACGCCACTGGTCTTAACCGGTGAAGCCTTCGGTGCCGATTCCGAACTGATCGTCTATCTGGCCCTGCCCAAACATCGGTTGAACCTCAAGGCTTTAGGCCAGCGCTATCTCGAAACCGAAAGCCCGGTGGCCATGCCCGATCGTTATCAGGGTGGAGACCCGATTGATATTCCGGTTCTGACCCATAGTTTGCGGATCGTCCTGAAGCACGGTCAGCAATCGTCTGGTGCGGCCAGTGAAGCTCAATATCTGCAGCCAGAAGAGCAGGCGATCGCGATCGCCCGGCTGGTTTGGCGCAACGACCGAATCGAACAGGATGCTGAATTTATCCCGCCCAGCCTCACCCTTGCGGGCGTGCCGGCGCTGAGGCATCTGGTCAGCAGCTTACTCAAAGAATTGCTCGACCGCTGTCGCCAGCTTGAAGACTATAAGGGAGGCCAGGATAACGGCGAGTTTAGCAGTCGCATCTTCCGCTTTCGTCTCGCCTTGCAGACCCTGAGCCGCTATACGGCTCAGCTGGATCATCTATCTGTGTCAAGTCATGCGACACCCGATGACCTGTACCTGTGCCTGAAACAGTTGTTGGCGGAAGTCAGTGTATTTACCGCACGCACCGATGTGCTCGGCCAGCGCGGCGGTGAAACCGGCACGTTGAACTATGAACACAGCAAGGCCGATCGCTCCTTTAAGCAATTGAAGGAACGCCTGCTGGAGACGCTCAACGAATTGTCGGTCCGGCCCGAGCGGCTGGTCCGGCTCGAGTCCGTGGGCGACGATCGCCTGCAAGCGGCCTTGCCGACCGATTTTGCCAAAAACCTGCATCGTGTCTTTATGATTGTGCGCAGTGGCACGCCAGTGAGCGACTGGCAAGACGATTTGCTGGCGTTCGCCAAATTGGCGCCCGTAAATCTTCTGCCCACCCTGCTCGATAAGGCGATTCCCGGTATCGAGATCGTTGCCGAACAGGGTCGACCGGAAGGCCTGCCACAACGGCCTAACTCTTGGTATTACCGCCTGAATCTGGACAACGCAGGCGATCTGCTACAAGCCATTAAACAGGGCGAAGATCTGGTCCTCTATTGGCGCGACCGTCCGGATGATATTTCGGTCGAACTGGTTCAACTCAAAGGATAACCCTATGCATTTGGTCGATTGTTTCGTCGATGTGTTCACCTTTGTCCGGCAGTTGACCGCTGCAGACAGTGAGCCCATGTCCGACACCGAAGTGCGTCAGCGTCTCGATGAGTTGCTGGCCACCAAGGCCCACCTGGCCCTGGAAGGCGGCTATCAGAGCCACCATTACGAGGACGCCAAGTTTGCCGTCGTCGCCTGGCTCGATGAGAAGATTATTGCCTCGGAGCTGACCATAAAGGATCAGTGGCGTAGCGAGTTGGCGCAGAAGCACTATTTCAATACCGCCAAAGGCGGACAGATTTTCTTTGAAAAGCTGAGTGCGCTCGACCAGTTTGATGCCTTCGATATGGATGTGCGGGAAGTCTTCTTCTATTGCCTGGCCTTCGGTTTCCATGGCAAATACTACACCGACGCCGGTGTTCAGGATTTGGCCGCAATTCGCAAGGCCAACTACCAGTTACTGATGCAGAATCAGGGTGTGGTCGATACCAAGGCGATGTGGTTTAACCAATATCCGATTTCCGGCGGCGATGCCGAAGTCGCTGCCAAACCGCAAGGCTTGGCGCTGATGTACGGGGTGCCGTTGCTGGTGGTCACGGTATTGATTGCCTGGATGCGAGTCGATCTGTTGGGTTTGATTGAGAGTTTAATTAAAGCGCTGTAGGCCAAAATGTCCGTTGTAAAAGCTCTGCTGCTGCAGGTTGTCGACGGCTAAACAGAATAAAAAACAGGAAACAAACTCCATGAGAATGGTGCTGAGAATATTTTACTTAATCCTGATCTGGGGCGTCGTCACCGCCGTCTGCCTGGGTGCCAGCTATATTATATCCGGTGGCGACATACAGCCGGGCTTCCGCTGGGCGGGTATTTTCTTTGCCCTCTGGCTAACCTGGCGCTTTTTACGTTGGATGTTTATTCGCTACAAGGCGCGCAGCCGGGCGATGCATCTGGCTAATTTTGAGCCGGCTGCCGCAGAGCAAAATAAAGGCTTTTGGCAAAACCTAAGAGAAAATTGGGTAAAGCCCGGCGTCGACCAACGCATGAACTCCGTGCTGCGGTTTTTGTCTGGCAGTCAACTGGCGCGTAACCAAAACCCTAAGTATGCCCTACCCTGGTTTCTCATGGTGGGCACGCCGGCGGCCGACATCCAGGCCGCCCTGGCATCGGCCAATGTCGGTAAGCCGAGTGTCGATCAGGGCGATTTCAACAGCCCGGATTTCGAAACCCGCTGGTGGTTGACCAATCAGGCCGTGATGATTTCAGCCTCGCCGTCACTGGTCAGCAGCGCGCCAATGCTCGACGAATGGTTGCGCGTCTTAACACTGCTGCGCAGCAAGCGCCCGGCCAACCCGGTGAATGGCTTTATTGTCGCGCTATCGGTCAGCGACTTGATGAACAGTTCGTCCGATGAGCTGGCCGAATTGGGCCAGCTGTATCGTAAACGGGTTGACGAAGCCATGAGCATTACCGGGATTAAGATGCCGGTCTATGTTCAGCTGACCGGCGCAGAGCAGTTACCGGGCATGGCGGTCTTGATAGATCTGATGAGCGAAGCCGAACGCGATCAATTCTTTGGTGTTCTGAATAGGGACCGTATCGCCAGTAGCGAATTTGTCGATCACTTTATCAGCGAAGTGGCTGAGACGATTCAGAAGCGTTCCCTGACCTATCTATTGCAGCACGAATCGGCGCATAGCCTAATCGAATTGCCGTCGACATTGCGCAGCTACTCCAGCAAGTTAGCGGCCTTCGTCAACGGCTGTTTCCAGGTCAGCTCGTTTCAAAACACCCCGGAAATACGCGGCATAAACCTGACCGCGCAAATCACCACCGAAGACGGTTACACCAAGCCGGCCTTTGTAAAAATATTTGTTGAAAAGATTCTGGCTGCCGAGAATCGCTTGGCCGGGATTTTGCCCGAAGCCGAACAGCGCCAGCGGCAGATGCGCAACGGTCTGTTTAGCGGTTACCTGGCGGTATTGGCCGTACTGATTGGACTGCTCAGCTATAACTATTACGGCAACCGCAGTTTTGTCGGCCAGCTCGGTGAGCAATATGCCGGCACCCTGGTGGAACGCCAAGATACCTTCTTGAACATCGAAATATTCCATCGCATGCAGACGGTGATTAACGCCCTGGATGGCCATATTTGGTTACCCTGGATCACCGACACGCGCTTTGTAGCGGCCGTCAAGCTGGACTTTGTCAGTCGCAGCGACACGGCTCTGCTAGATAGATTGGAAAACGACCTGAAGATGCAGGCCACCGAAGAATTGCTGGTTGGCCGAGATGTTAAGTTAATGGGCCAGTTCGTCAATACCCTGATCGATCAGATCAATTGGCTCGAAGCCTACACCAGCGGCGTACGCGGAGACGAGCTGGCAGAGCTTGCTGCGCCCTATTCGTTGGAGTTTCCGACCCTACCGGACTATGTCGATCAAGAGCAGATGGATCGCCTCAACGTCGTCTACCGTGCCTATCTGGACTGGAGTGGCGATGGCGAACTGGTCACCCGGGAGCTGGAAGGCAAGCGCGAGCTGCTGGAGCAGATATTAGTGGAGTTTCCCGGACAGTTCTCGTGGATGATCGAATGGGCCAATAAGGTCGCCTATGGTGACCGGATTCAGCTTAAAGACTATTGGCGCGGAGGTTCAACCCTTGTAAAAAAGCATGAAGTCCCGGGCGCCTATACTGTCAATGGCAAAGCTGCTATTGACGCGCTCTTGGACAGCATGGAACAGATCAGTGGCCTCGGCTTCGATGACTTGGGTGATCGCATCGACTTACCGGACGATGCACCCAAATACCTAGTCGAATTGCGCTTGTTTCGCGATGACTACTACAACGATTATCTTAAACAGTGGGAAGACTTCCTAGTCAACTTTGGCGATGGCGCTCAGGTGCTGGCCAATCAGGATGACTGGCAGGCCTTCGTCGAAAACTTGCGCAATGCTAAGAATCCGTTCTTTCTGGTGCTAACCGAAGCCAATAACCAATTGATTGACTTCATCGGCACCGAGCGCGAGCCGGACTGGCTGTATCTGATCGACTACTACAACCAGGTGCTGGCCCTACTCGGGCAAACGGCGCCCGGTGGTGGTGCCAACAACAAGGCCGCAAGCAAGACCGCGATTAAGCTGATCAGCAAGCTGGGTAAGGGTGGTAAGGCCATCGCCAAGATGGCCAAGACGGTACAGAAGACCCAGAAAAAGATGGACAGTGGCGGTGGTGGCGGTCCCTCACCGACCGAGATGCAGTTGGCCATGGCCGATGTCTCGGATTTGGTGTTGCTTTATCAACAGGGTCTCAGCGACATAGTCGCCAACGCCCCGAAGCGACTGGTGTCCTTAGCCGCCATGCGCGAAAACTTCCTGGCGCCGCGCGACCCGGGCGGCGGCACGACCGCCTATGCCCAGGCCTGGAAAGCCGTGGCTGCGATCGAAACCCAGCTAGGTCGAGAAAAGAACAGTACCGAAGCCTTTTGGCAAATCTTTAAGGGGCCGGTCGTCGCCAGTCAGCGCTTTTTGATGCAGGAAGCAACCTGTGCCGTGCAGGAGCAGTGGCAGAACCAATATATCGCCAATCTTGATGGCGTGCCGCTGTCCAGCATACCGAATCTTGCCTATGTCGAGGAAGGTCTGCTCTGGGCGTTCCATGATGCGGTGTTGGCGCCCTTTGTGAAAAAAGGCAATGGTGTATTCAGTGCGAAAAAGCTGGAAGGCGCATCCTTGTCGCTGACGCCGAAGCTCTATCAGTATCTGAATAATGGCTCGGCCTATCGTCTGAATAATCAGCCCTTTTATCAGGTCTTTATCGATGCTAAGCCGATATCGGTCAATTTCGAAGCGACCGTTTTACCGCACGAGAGCACCCTGACTCTGGCTTGTCCGGAACGAGAGTATCAATTGCGCAACAATAACTTCCCGGTCAGTCAGATGATGCAGTGGAGCGATACCTGTCAGAGTTTTGAATTGAGCATCGCAGTGGGTCGTTATGTGATCAAAAAACAATACCCAGGCGCGCTCGGTTTTGCCCGCTTCGTGCAGGAATTTAAAGATGGCACTACGCGCCTCCCGGCGGCGCAATTCCCGGAATTTGAAGATCGTCTGGCGGCCTTGGATATCCGCTATTTCGACCTCAGCTTCCGCTTTAAGAAGCACATGCCGATGCTCAATCGCTTGGCCACCAGCGAACTGGCAACACCCCCTATTGTCGCCGACTGTTGGGATCTGAGCACCACGACCCTGGCCATGGAGCTGTAACGCATGGCCTTAACTCCACTGTTTAAAAGTGCCAATGCACCGACCGGAATGGCCGCGGTGCGTTCATTGGTGGTGGGCCAATTCGGTCGCCGGCCCTGGCAAAAAATGGATATCGATACCACCAATTTTGATCAGGTCATCGAACGGATGGCGCCGCAACTGGACCTGCGCTTGGCCAATGGGGATCGCGTTGAGCTTCTGTTTACCCGTCTGGCCGATTTTCAGCCGACTCATTTGGTCGAATGCAGTGCCTACTTTATTGCCCTGCGCGCGGCGATGCAGACTCTGCGGCAACGCGCCTGTGGCGAGCCCGACAGCGGGGATTTTGCGACCCTGGCGGCCTGGGTCAACTGGCAAGAAAGCGACCGCCCCGAGTCCGACCGCCTGTGGTTGCGCTATAACGAATTGCGAGCCCTGCTTGAGCAGGCGGTTGCAGGCGTCTTGGCGCATCCAGACTACCAATTGCTGGAATGCAACTGGACCCAGGTGCACCAGTTAGTCAGCAATCTCAAGGCCGACCAGGTTCGGGCCGATCAGAGTGAGCCGCATTACCGCCTCACTCTGCTCAATCTGGCCAAGGCGGATCTGGTCGACGATCAGAGCAGCGTTTCCAGTCCGGCGGACAGTCAGTTTTATGCAACGGTGTACGTTGATGAACTGGGCCAGTTCGGTGGGGTACCCTATCATCTGGTCAGTTTGCAATTAGAATTGACCGATCGCGCAGCAGATTTGGAATTGATGCGCACGCTCGCCGTGACCGCAAGCGCAGCCCAATGTGTCATGAGCCTGGCCATTGCGCCCTCTCTCTACCTGGACCCTACCCTGGCAGATGAACCGCTCAGTCAGCCGCGTTTTTTCGCCTGGCGGGCCCTAATGGAATCACCGCTCAGCCGCTACCTGCTGTTAACAGCGGGTCAGTACGCCTACCGTGCGGCGCACCGTTTTCAAAACCTGGCGTCGGGTATCGGCTTCGCCGAAACCATGCCGGCGGCCCATTGGGGCCACCTGCACATATGGCATATCTATGAGTTTGCGCTTTCGCACCTGCAGGTCGGCACGGCCTTAGCCAGCGCACAATCTTGTGACTTGCGCCCGTTGCAATTGCGCACTTGGCCGGACGATGCCGGTCGGCGCGACGATGAACGGCTCACGCCGGAACGGCAACACATACTCGCCGACCTGGGCATTAACAGCTGCCTAACCAATGAGCAGAGCATGGCCTTTGCACCGCGCTTTCAGATGCGTGCCGGGCTGGTATCACTGGGGCCGGAATATTCCCACGCGCAACAGGATCTGCACAGCGAACTGTTGCTGCTGCAAAACCAGTTTGCGCGCCATCTTAAGGTCTTGATTCGAGAGGGTTTAGGCCATGGCAGTCCGGAAGAAATCAAACAGATGGCGCAGCAATGGTTGCAGCCTTTCGTGCAGAGTCCGGGTCTGGTCAGTCGCTCCCAGTGGCTGCGACAACCGCTTGAGTCTGCTCAGCTGAGTTGGCAGAACGACGAGCGCGGCGGTCAGCTGTTGAATATCGAATTGAGCGCCCGCTTGCCCGATTACGATAAGGCCGTAGAGCTAGTGTTGCAGTGGAACTGATGCGAATTCGTTACTCTTTTTATATAAGGACACCCAGATGGCAGGTTTATTAAACATACATTCGAGTAGTGGTGTGGTGATCGAAAATAACCTACTGTTTGATATGCGCCATGGCTTGGGCTTGGGTGGTATTCAGACGGATGCGCGCGGCTGGGTCACGGTTAATGACGCCTTTTCGGCGAGCAATCAAACCCTGCGCCATCAGACGCTGCAACTGGTGCGCGCGGTGGATGCCTATACGCCCCGGTTAATGTCGGCCCTAACCAATTACGAACTCTTTCCGAAGGTCGAGGTGGTTTGGCAGTGGGTCAACAAGGAAAGCGACAGGGTTGAATTCGACTATCGCATTGTCTTGGACCAGGCCCAGTTGGTCTATGCCGCGCCGTGGGATTTTATTTCCGAAGATGGCATCTTAAAAGAAATTTTGACCTTTAGTTACCGCGAAATCTCCTGGAAATATCTCGGCCCGGAACCGGGTAATGGTGACTTTATCAGCGAAGCCAGTTCAGAAGGTTTCTTTTAGCGTGGTCGATCACTATGGGATGCGTCGCCATGGCGAGCTTCACGGTCCAGTCGCTAAGGTATTGCATGGCAGGAGGGCAGGACGTGCGACTGTTTGAACGGATGCTCCAGGCCAAACCGGTCAAGTTAGGTTTTCGCCACAAGGGCCAAAGCCATGCCCAGCAACATCTGGTGTCGGTCAATGACTATCTTGAGCAGAGTCTGAATCATCGCCTGCAGCCCGGTGCCAGTGAGTATACCCTGGCTTACCAGCAATGGTATCCGGCGCTCAATCGCTTGGCCGATGCTCAAAGTTGGCCGGACTTGTCAGGCTATTTAACACAGATGGAGCCGCGCATCCGCAATCTGACGATCCGCCCGTTTCGGGACAGTGAAGGCAGTCAAGTAGCCCAGGCCTTCGTGCGCAGTCGGGAACAGAGCCGGCAACCGGAACTGGTTTTTGTACTGCAATTTGAACTCATTGCCGATCTCGCAACGCCGCATGAGCGAGCGGTGTTGCAGTTGAGCAATGGAAAAATTCACCTCGCCTTAATGGGGTAGGTCATCAGTCCATGTTGAAAGACCATTACGAAAAAATATTGCAGCAATTGCGTACCGATGCGGCGTATCTTGCGGAGCGTTATCCCGATTTGGCGGTTAACTTGCAACGCGAAAACACCGACCCGGATGTTGCCCGTCTACTTGAAGGGGTTGCCCTAATAGCTGCTCGTCAAGCAGAACAGATGGCGGCGGATCGGGATGAACACACCCAGGGTTGGTTGCAGGCCATGGCGCCGGAGTTGCTGTTGCCGCTACCGGCCATGGTCTTGGCGCAGGCCGAGGTTGGCGCCGAAGTGCTCGCGATCAAGTCCGGTAGCGCCTTCGCATCGGGCAGTCAGGACGGCCTAGTCGGCTGGCAGCTGGCGTATGATTGCACCCTGCTGCCGCTGGAACCGACCGCACTGACCCAGACACCGCAAGAACTGTGCATAGAATTCACCGCCACCGGGGACCTAGCGGCCTTTGCCAAGCCGATTCGGATCCAATTGGTAGGCGATTTGAAGGATAGTCAGACGCTTGCTTACCACCTGGCAATGGGCGTCACCGAGCGCACCTTCGAATTCGCCGAGCTGCGCTCTACGCTGCCGGCAAGCGCTTGGCAGCCGGCCTATCAGGTCGCAGATGGCAGTTGGCTGCGCAGCGTCGATGACTCGGTCCGGCCGTCACGGCCGCGCTGGTTGCAAGAATGCTGGTGCCTGCCACAGCGCGTTCTGGCGTTCGATCTGGATCTTAGCCAGGTCATGGCGCACCGTCAGCTGACGGCGGGCGAGACCTTTAGTCTCCGTTTAAGTCTGGCTCAGGCATTACCGCAGCAGGTCGGGCTGGGTCAGCTGGCTCTCAATGTGCTGCCGCTGATTAACCTGCAACCCAGTACGCTCTTGCCCTTTACCCGCCAGATCGATAAGAGTCTGTATCAGCTCGCCCTGGCGGATGAGCGGTTGTCGGTGCAACAATTGGTCGCCATTGGCTCGGTCAGTGAGCACCTAAGCGATGGCAATCGGCATGCATATTTTCCGATCGCCGAGGAGGCGCGGCGTGGCGCTGCAGAAGGCGTATATCAGCTGCTGCGCCAGAATCGACAACCCCAGATCCAGATGCGTTTGGATCGACCGGCGCCGGAAACCGGGCTGGTGATGATCGATTGTGTCACCCATCAAGGTGATGATGCCAGTCGCTCCACGACCGGCACCGCCCTGACCGGGCCGGTTAGCGGCCATTTGCTGTGCAGCCCAAGTCAATGGATTGCGGCACCGGACCAACAGCAGGCGCACTGGAAACTCTTACATACTCAGCAGTCCGGCCAACAACGCGGGGATCTGTCGGCCTTGGTCGACCAGCTGCACGGCTTATTGCCGCCTGAGGATAGCCACTTCGACGAACGCCGCCGACTATTGCGCTCGGTCGAGGCATTGCACAGCCTGAGCGTCAGCGAAGCACCGATAACGCGTGGTACGAGCATTATTCTTGGCCAGGAAGTCATCCTCAGCCTCGATAGCGACGCCTTCCGCACGGACGCCGACTGCTGGCAATTTTGTCTGCTGATCTGGCAACTGTTGCGCGGTCGACTGGCGATTAACAGCGTCGTGGCATTGCGCGTCAAGGATCAAAAGCAGCAGGATATACTCTACTGGCCGGCCGCCAGTGGCACGCGAGCGGTGATTTGATGACCGACATCTTAGCTACCGGCGCGGCAGCGGAACGCAGTTCAGTCGCCAGCGCAACCTTCGGCCCGTTGTTACCGGCCTTCTATGCACCACTGGTCGAGTCCGACGAACAGGGCCCTTTGCCAGCCTTGTTGGCCTTGCTGTTGGCGCCCTTGCACGCACAGGCTGAGGCAATGACCGATCACTACCAGCCGGTACTGCAACAGACTCGTCACGGGCGCAGTAGCTTTGCCAACTTTCAACAGTCTGAGGTCTTAGCCGATCTGGCCGAGGCCGGCCAGCGGGTGCTCAGTGCCAGCCAATGGGCCCGTCTCAATCGGTTGTTTGACGAGGTAACCGGAAGTTGGCAGGGGGCGATCGCACTCTTGGTCTGCCTGTTTCCGGGCAAATCGATCAGTCTGCACGAGGGCGTGGCAGTTGAACGCTATCTGCCCAGTAGGCAGATGACCGGGCTAGGCGGTGCCAATGCGCTCGGGGCCCATTCGGTACTGGGATACAAACTCCAGGACCGCATGAATGGCTGTCGCTTTAGTCTCGCCACCTTCAATGCCGAGGATGTGCAAAATTATGCCAATGACGACTATTTAGCGCTGAGCAAGACACTATTGAAACGCTATGTCGGCCAACCGTTGGCGATCGAACTGGTGTTACAGCTGGGCGCCGATGCGCAAAAGAACACCGCCCTGGGCGAGCCGATGCAGGCCATACTGGGCGTCAAAACCTGGTTGGCGGCAACCGAACTGCAAGAAAAAGAAATAGTGATCGCATTATGAAGCGCACTGTCCAACCGGGCTCGGCCCGACACCCTTTATTCACACGCCA
>Ga0307488_10001683_pt1 | contig 18538 bp, 7 predicted proteins | sample SB02metaG_FD_202248 | JGI IMG/M metagenome (GOLD analysis project Ga0307488, IMG submission 202248) | Sea-ice brine microbial communities from Beaufort Sea near Barrow, Alaska, United States - SB 0.2 | ecosystem: Environmental > Aquatic > Marine > Coastal | place: USA: Alaska | collected 2017-05-06 | reverse complement strand
CAGAGGCGTAAACACTGAACTAGGCGTTGTAAAAAACACATTCGAACTATCTGGCACAATCGTAAATGCATCGGGTTCTGGGCTACTTAGAGCGCCAAAGAGGCTATATGTCGGTGCTACCCGCACCAACCTAACCGGCGCAGTCATCCATAAGACTGATATTGAAGTACTGAATGCTCGGTATTGGACAAGGTTTATTAATACGGCTTCATTAGATTTACATTCTTTCGGGAAAGAAAACTCTGGAATTCAAGATTCCTATATGAATATTTCTCCAATCGATGTTGTTGGAGCTACTGGAGACCTAACAAACAAGCAGACTTTAGCCCTTAACTGGACATTCAACAATGTAACCTCGTCTACTAACGCCGGCACATTTACTGTTCAAGATTATAGCTCTGGTTCTTCGGAAATGAGAAGCAACTATGGTTGGCTAGGCACAATTGCTGGATTCCAACATTCTGGGTACGGATACTCATTTGCGACATCATCGACTTCGGTGGTGGAGAAGCGCCGCATCAACTCTTTTAGATTCGTAGATCCAGAACAATCTGTTGCCTCTGATATGATCAATATCTTAACTGAGGATGATGAAGTCTTTGGTGTGGAGAAGATCTTGCCAAGTTACACATACTCTATAGAAAAGAATATGTATGATGCAATATCTTCTGAGATGATCAACTTCTTTGCCGGCGCTATTGACTTCAACCAGTTGGTGGGAGCCCCGGTCAACCGCTATCGAGACAGATATAAAGAGATTGAAAAACTACGAGAAGCATTCTTCAAAAGAGTAACAACGGTCACAGACGTTGAGAAGTTTATTGGATACTACAAGTGGTTTGATGATGCTCTAAGCACAATCATTAAGCAGCTGATGCCCGCATCAATCGATGGCATTGAAGATGTGAACAATGTTATTGAAAGTCACGTATTGGAGAGAAATAAATATCAAACCAAGTTCCCGACGCTAGAATCAAGAACACCAGAGCCCGCCGGAGCAGTCTATGGGCGATCAGAGGCAAGTTATCCATACGCAGTAGGTTTCTCACCCCCTCCGCAGTCTCCAAGAGATACAACTGTCAATGAGGTGTATTGGAAGAACCGAGCAGAGAGATCCGCAGACGAAATCAGTTCCGGTGACGCAATCATCGATGCACAACGTGAGACATTCAGAAAAGTTATCAACACAGTACCATTCTTAAGCAGCGCCATTGAGCAGCTATCTGATGCTGGTACACCCTACGCTGATCCAAACTCTTACAAGCGCCGAAACCTTGTTCGCAGCTACATCTATGATACCAAGAAGGTCAAGATTATCAAGGGTGGCATAAACTTTACAGATAAGAAGAACATTCACTTCACCTTGAACTCCCTACATCCCGCAGGAAAGATAAACATAGAAAACGGGAGGATCGTCCCACAAAATGTTTTGCTCTCCTTCATGTCTGATCTGGTTCAGGACTTTAAGTCGAATGATCCAAAACCAGAAAACATTGTTGATAAGAGGTATCTTAAGGTTCTAAGCGGCAAAGAATATGAAGAAGGTTTGGGGTATTCTAACCTCAAGTCCTCTATGGCTTTCCCTTTCAATATCATTAGTTCTTCAAATCTAGTTAACACAGGATATCAAAAAGAAGTATATGATAGACTGACAGGAGCCCAGGTACAAATTGTAAACTTGCACAATGATGTATATGGACCAGATATGGAGGTGCCGATGCAGGGACCTTTCACCGACTACGCAGTTGGTGGGCATCAATCTCGCCACGTTAGATTGTCAGATGGTACACAAACTTGGTTCACCAGACCAGAAGCTTGGCGCATTATGCTTGGTACCTGTACCGACATCGCATCCGGAGCTATCGGAATGGTTGGTCCGGATTATCCCAATAACGACGACTATATAGCAGCAAGACCCTATCCAGACACTCGTCCGCAGAAAGCAATATACTATCGAGATCACGTTGCAAAACGACCGGTCAACTTTAAGAATATAAGGCTGACAACCGGCTCAACGATCTTAGGTAACTATAGAGAAACATACGAATATGTCCAAACAGTAGGTGCATACTCTAACCCGAGACATTTTGTTAACAACCAGCCGGTCCTTCCGGTTACTGCGAATCAGGGCTTAGCTACAAGCTCAACCTCTGTCCGTACAATTATCGATGTCCACAGGACGACAAATGGGCACATTCCTTTCTCTGAGGAGTATTCGACAAGCTATCTAACTGGTGCCGCAAATAAGTCTGTAATCATATCTAGATTTAGTGCCCCAGGCGGAATAGAAGTACAAACTCGCGGTTATCAAGATATCCGAGCATCCGAGTTTTCCGTATACGGAGGGCTAGCATACAGGAACCTTTCAGTTCTTAAGCCATCACAGGGACCATCTGGTACAATATCAACCCCTGCAACGTCCGGCGATACAACAAATATTCAAGTTTACGACATTCACGGAAAAGATTACGGACTATATTCTCATCTTGCACGCCATACTGCAAGGTTCGGTCGCGACTCTCTCTTTGTCGAATCTCCTGGTACTTCATATAACGAACTCCCCGGCTTCCATAAAGTCCATAGGAACAACTTAGATTTTGCAAGAATATCTGGATACGTCGGCAATGTCCCGACATACGCAACCAGATCTTCAAATGATAACTTCAGTGTACAGCACCAGATCCCAAGATCATCTAAGCAGTATGCCTGGATTACTCAATCTTTAGTTTCAGATAACGGCTGGTTAGGCTTCACGCCGGAGAACTATTTGGTCAAAGGAACAGAGATTGGGTTGTCGACGAATTACTTCACCTCTCCCTATAGCTTCATTAGCTCAAGTGAGTACGGCAGCTATCATACTTCTATCTCTAATGAAAGAAAGTTCGGACAAACACCAAGTGAAATTGCCGCTGTCGGACCTTGGACTGGATTGATCCCATCTGTTACTCACCTAAACTTGAACGTCTATGAACCAATAACATCCAGCACTAACGTTTTAGGGTACCCGAGTACAGTTCCAGTCGTGGCGGATCCTCCGAGCGCAGCTAGTCAGACTCAATACTTGAATACCCAAGGGATCATTGATGAGCGGCACTCAAAGCTTGCAGCAGTTCCTGCTTTCAACGCATTGATGTTTAAAAGAGGTAATCAGTATGGCTTCCCATCTTGGAAGCAGTTACGCCAAGACAGTCATCCGATTGTTAGAAACGAGAGAATAAACAATAAAATTTCAATTGCTGGTCTGAGTGGTTCGGACACCAACATAACTATCTATGACTTGCCTCCTGTGTCTAACCGTGGGCGTCCTAACACGATTAACTTTCAAGTGTCTGGAACAAACGCAGTATACACGATAAAAGCAACTTCAGAGAACGAGAAAATATATTATAACTCAGTCGATATGAACAATCGATTAGCTCCTTCTTTTAGTTCCTTCTCTACTCCAGATATTCAGTTAATGCACTTAGGAAGGTCCACGGGCTACTTGCTTAACTGGGTTGTATACTCTCAGCAGCTTTTCCCCTCGATTCGTAACGAATTCCTATCCTCATCCACAAATAAGACTGGATATGATAACCTATATTGGAGAGATAGCAGAACTGACAGAAACACGACTGATACGGAGACCTCTAGATTTGGAACCCCCGCTGGCTCTGTAACTGCAGTAAATAGTGCTGGTATTTATGTCGCACAGAGTTCTTGGCCACTAGACGCTCCAAATAACTTCCTAAGCCGCACAGAACCTATTCTCACAAACGGAACATATGCGGCAAACACATTTGGTGATACGCTTAGGTTCAACTCGCAATACGCTGGAGAACTACAGAACCCATACATAGGATTCTTAACCGGAGCATATTTTGCAGACTTGTATGCATCCTCCTCTGCAGGAACTGATGAAGTTGATAACTGCTTAGATTCACTGCTGCTTGGTCGACAGGCGGCAGCAGGTGCTCTTTACGCCAGAAAACACATTATACCTACGCCGATATCCACTCGCGCCCCATATGGACCATCATTGCCGTACGCTTTCCAGAGCGCTTCGTTGACAGTGGAAGACGTAGAGAGAGCGATATCTGGTAACGCGAATTATAGCATTGGTATTGGTGGTGGAGAGGCTTACTGGGATGCTCCAGCTAAGGCTGGTTATGTTGGTTATGATCAAGCAAATAAGACGCAACTATTCGTCTTAGCTCCATCAGAGCCCTGGTTTAATGATTACGACGATTTCAAATATGAACTCAAGCTAGCTGCAAAAGGATTCGCAGTAATACCAGAATACAGGATCAGCGAGAACCTGACAGAGTATGAGAACTCTGATGGCGGTTACAACCCATATCAAGATCTCAGCTTAGAACTACCACATACTTCAGAGAACTCTAGGGTAAATGATAAATTCTATGTAACATATTCCAACTCAGAATTCTTGCAAGACTTTTTGAAAATTAAGAATGAATCTCTCCTAAACGCAACTGAGATAATGGTCTCATGCACAGGAGCTATTCGCTTTAACCCATATAAGGGATTTTATCCAGCACAACGCACATTAGATCTTGTTAACCAGTTTAAAGACTCTCACTATAATAATGTAATAGCCAGCCTTTGTGCTGCTACTTCCTCTTTAACTTCTGCACAGCCAACTGGATCCGGAATAACCGAGATGCCTCCTGGCGTGGTTAGTGGAACGTTATTACATCCCAATATGTCCGGAGCCTCTGGACTAGCAAAACCATTTATGACAAAGATGTTCTCTCCTGGGTTGATGTTTAATACAATTAAGTCAGGAATGGCAGTTGATTACCCGATCGTAATGAATCCTGAAAAGATTCGTCGTACTCAGTTCAAAGTTTCAAAGTCTGGACCTGATCTATATGAAGAACTGTACTCCGTGTCTATGACGACGGATGCAGGTACTGAGCCAGCTAGCTTTTTTGATAAGAGGCTACCATTTGAAACCTTAATCGAGCCGAAAAAGCATTTGCAGGGATTGAGCTTCTATGATATGGAAGCACACCCGTCAGCATCGATGCCGTATGTAACTTGCTCATGGGTACCTGGAGAATCAGACGAATCGTACAATAGCATATCAAGAAACTTCTTTGGTGCTGTCCCATCTTTCTTCCTGAAGGATCAGGAGTTTGCTAGTATTAAGTCCGAGCCGATTTCTGAAGCATTTAGGTTTGGTGAAAACGAAGTTTATATGATGCGAGTTAAGATGGAGCGGTCTACAACTGGTCCGAGAGTTTACACAAACGAAGTCGATGGGCTCCTGAATAACGTTCAAAGCATAAGCAGCGCTTCTGTGGAAAATGTATTCACTAAGTTTGGAGCGAAAGCTTATATTGGTGCAGATTATAGCAGTACGAGATACTTCCCAGTCCCACAGGATCCAAGATATTCGATAGGCTCAGGAAGCTCTGTTAGCTTCAAAGAAACGTTTACAATGTTTAGTAGACCAAGTGCTTTCGGTCCAGATCTCGCAGGTCGACCAAATCCAGTTTTGACAGTCGGAAGCTTCCCGCAGCCATATCATTTTGCTGGTACTTTTGACAGCATTAGTGGATTTAACCCAGCATATACGCCGGCTTACACAAACGGCGAGGCTTGGTGTGACTTGGTGTTCAGACCAACTTCTTCAGTAGAGTATAACTTAGAAAAAATAATGGCTGAGTGTAAAAAAGTTCTTTGGAGATTCGATTCAGGTCGCCCCATTACTGGCAGTATGACAGGATCTACTTCTGGGACCGGCTTCGGTTACCGTAGTTTGATTTATTCGGATAACGCGGTCACCGGCGGGGCTAACACCTCTCCATACGATGGAAAGTTGATCAACTCAAGTTCAATGCAAATAGATGCCAGTCTAAACTTGTTTGGAATAGAGACAACAGAATTTACAGAGAGAGACAGGCAGGGACTTGTTCAATCTAGCCGCCCTGGCACGACTGTTGGGAAGCGATGGGTTATACGTCCTAAATTTGAGACTCCGATGATGAACTTCTCTGACTCTGGGCTAAATCCTATTAGCGGCAGTATCCCCGACCCACAGTACCCCTCTGATCCCAGCGTCAACTTATCGCTTCCAACAAATTTTGGAGGAGAGTCGGTGCCTCACGGTATGTGGCATCAATATGGAATCCCACCGGAGGATTCATCAAAGGGAATCTTTATTAGTGTTGAGGACGTACCAAAGAACTGGCTGCAAAACCATTATGATGTGATTGAGAACGCGAGTTCTTATAACAACGGCACTGCCGACTCAACCCTCTATAAGAGTGTCAAATCATTAGCAGACCTCGTTGGGTTTAATACGGAAAATAAGAAGCGCCTAGGTGAACTTAAAGAGAACACAAAGCTTAGAGAAGCGGTCGTAGCAATCCCATACATCACACAGAGATCTCAGCCAGATAACAATACTGAACCTCAGAAAGAGTTGGCTCAAACTAGCAAGTTCTTTATCTCTATACCTCCGGAGCGATATGAGGCTGCGCAAAAACAAGCTTACGGTACTGCCACCGGAGACAGTTTTGAAACTGCAGGAGCGAGCCTAAGCAAGCAACTACAGAAAATGGATAGATATATATTCCCACCACAGCTTGATTTTGTAAACAATCCTGAAAATGCAGTAGATCCGTTTGTGATGTATATATTCGAGTTTGAGTACGATCTGGATAAGTCGGATCTATCTTACATCTGGCAAAATATAGCGCCCAGAGATTATAAGAAGATGAAGATCGAAAATCAGTCAGTTGCTCATGAACTCATGGATGCTGAATTATTGAATGAAACAGTGCTGGAAGAAAACCAAAACTTGAGATGGATGATATTTAAGGTTAAGCAGAAGGGTCAAGATGATTATTGGGATTATGTTGATACGCAAGCTCAAGAGAACCTTCGCCCAAATACAAAAATTGGATTAGAAGAGACACCACAATACCAAATGAAGTACAACTGGCCATATGATTATGTTTCTTTTGTTGAAATGGCAAAAATCAACGTTGACATTAGATACTCTCAACCAAAAGAAGAGATAGGTAATAGAAAAATGAAGAAGACTGATGCTAAGATAGATGATGGAAACGTTAGTAACATGTATTCAACTGCCATAAAGGCATCGAAGGTTAAGCCTCTGCCCGCTCAGAGCACTATACGATCAGGCGTTGTTAACCGAGCACTGTTGCCCTCTGGAGACAATGACTGATGGCTAAATTTCTAAATAAAAAAGAACAAGTTATTGATTTTAAACTCACTTCTTATGGAAATTATTTACTGTCGCAAGGCAAGTTTAAGCCGGAAATGTATGCATTTTACGACGATAACGTTATTTACGATGCAAGTTACGTCGGCTTGACAGAGAAACAGAATGAGATTCACGAGAGAATAAAAAACAATACGTCTTATATTGAGAGTCTGGTTTTATTTGAAGATGTAGAAGACCAAAACATTCCATACACCTCGACAACCGGAGAGTCATTCGCTATAGATATGGACGCAACAGCAGTCAATCCAAGAAAAGACACATTCAGATACGATTCGATGATTGGTGACGCTAAACTGGAAGCCGACACCCAGTCAGCCCCAGGCTGGAAAATAGTAACGCTAGACGGAGAGATACTCTCTTCTCAGCAAAAAGACGAAACAAACGATATAATGAATCCGCAAGTCAATATGACTATGACGTACAGAAAAAAGATAAAGAATAGTTCACAGCTATCCTCAGATCCAGGGGAAGGTAACATTTTTATAGACGATAAATATATAAAGATAGAGTCGGATGATCTAATGATTTACGCAGAAGAGTTAAATACAATCTTGCTGAATGAGAATTTTGATATCGAAGTCTTTGAGATTGATAACAGTTCTGGCAAACAAAAGCTAGAGAGAAAAAGGTTTGCTAAAAATAATAAAAGAATCGACGGCGGCTTCATCACACAAGAGTATCTGGACAATTACAATAATTTAGATACAGATTTTACAACAGATGATGTAGAATACTACTTTGAGATACGAAAAGATCAATCTGCAGATCACAAAGTTGCATGCAAGGGCGCAGAGATATTCAACAAACAATCATACTATATCGACTTAGATTTTGATTGCTACAACGAACAGACTCCGGAAAACTATTACTTTGATATTTACGGACCAGTTACGGAGCCAGAGATATGCCTCTAAACGTAGAAGGTGAAAAGATACAAAAGTTTGGCAGGAATCTGCCAACTCCTTATATGGAAAAGATTAAGATATATGAGAACCATATGTCGGTACAGATATCTGTCTATGTAAGTGTAAATATCGGAGAAGAAGAAACAAGCATCTTCAAAGAATATGAGTCTTACTTGTACAATAGTTTGTCGATCTACATTGTCAATATAGCAGATTTTGTTGCCTCGACCGTCTCTGACACGCAAACACGAGTATTGGAGGATGAGCGAGGTGAGTCGGGCACTCGCCGCTTTGAGAGATTGGAGAGTGGAGTTAAGTCAGTCTTCGAGTTACTGTACAGTGATTTCTCAGAGGAGCAAATGTTCGTCAGCGTGAAAGATTCGCAGACATCCGACACATACGCTATACTTTATCCAGACAACCAGACGTTCCATCAAAAGTCTTTTTCAGAGTTGATGAGTACTGGCACCCGTGAGCTTCTGTATGATTCATCTGGCAACCCATACTACAGATATGTTATGGAAATGGAGATAGGAAATCAAGTTGAGGCATACCCAGAATATTATGCAGATTACTTAAGTCTCGCAGAATCTAATATAATACAAGAAGCCAACATGGCTTGCTTCTCGACCAATATGACAACTGAGGAGATTAACCTCGTTAACTTGAACTTGAATAACAATATTGTTAACGCGATAAAGACAAGGCACCCGGCAACTAAATTGTTGGAAACTAAAGTTTCTGATCTCTCATATGAACAGATAGCTAAAGACGGAAAGATAAAGAATGGAGAATACTTTGTTTTCGTCGATGCTAGTGGGTTCATTGTGTCAGACTCGAATGTGATCATTCAGGCAATCGACGGAACCTATCATAGATCAACATCGACAAAACAATCGATCGTCAGCACCTTTAAGCAATTAATCGGAACAACGAGTGATGAAGATTTGCAGAATATGCTTGATCAGCTAAACTACATCCTAGAGGTCTATGGCGCAGATAACAAGCTGCTTCAAAAGATGAACCAGATGCGTAAGTCTTTTCCTGAGACTAGCACCACCACTCCTGTCGGAAGATTTTATGAGGTATTCGAGCGTACTCTCTTTAATACAAACAATGCGGTCGTTCGCGGAACACCATTAAAGAGACAACTGAACGTCAGCCCGGTTTTGATAGATTTAAGACCACTAACCTCAATTGAATACAATGCCCCTTCTTGGGACGAGAGTTATGATCCGCGCTTAACTTCAAACTTCATTTATGTAGATCAAGCAAAATATATAACCTATGTTGACCAGATTGGTATGTACCTCGATACAGGTTCCCCAACGGATATCATGCATGCAATTAATGAATATCTTTACGGATTCTGGCTATTTGATTATGAGAAGGCACTCATTAGTACTTCAAATATCTCTAAAATATTTGATATTAAAAGAATGCAGCAATTGCTTAGCATAAGTGACAAGGCACTGAATAGTGCCTTTAGATTAGACAACACAAATATTATGAGAGGCGCTTGGACAAAGAAAGCTAACAAAGAAGATGCATATCGAGACCGTCAAAACAAAGTCTCCCCCTCGATAGATAACTATAATTCTTGTGGCGAGATTACAACAAATTACTCTTATGATAACAGCGAAGGACAATACCCACTAGCGCGTAATATTTATGTAGAATCACCTTCTACTGTCGGATCTGATAATTATCCAGATTTGCCGGCACACCCCGTGCAAGACCGCGTGCCAGCATCATCGGAAGATATAGCAGATTTCGGAGTCGAATTCGCTAGTAGTGGACCAGGAATGGTCATTTCTGGCGTTGATTTAACTGATACAGACAGTGAAGAGTTTACATATTGTATACTTCGAAGCTTTAATACCACTAATACAGGGTCCATAGAGTCCGGGGGCTTAAACGGATATCGCTTGATGTGCTTTGAACACCAAGAGTGTGCCGGTCCTTTCTCGATCTATAAATCAACGGGAAGAGAAGATATTTGGTCTACTAGTTTTTTGAGATATAAAGTTTCAATAGTAGACAATACTCTCTCTATCTATGAATCGATTATAAAGAACTATAAAAAACTAATCGATGGGGAGTTTGAAGACTATTACCAAACAGCCATAGAGCAGTGCAGTTATAACAATACAGATGGCTTTTTCAATGACTTTTTCATCACTGGCGCAACAGAATCTTATTCTGATTCTCCGCATATGGCTCCATGGCATCTGATGCCAATTGTCTATTACGTGCATCGAGAGTTGATATTCAATGAATTCAACGGAGATATGGCGGCGCTATATGCTGCAGCCATGGCAGATACAGAAGCGATTGCTCCAGATACAGGCACGATAGGTTCGATTGAATCATTCAGAGATAAGATAAAAGCGCTATATACATCCTACTATACTAGCACAGATACTCCATCTAATAATACTCCAGCCGGCATAGCTGCTGGGCTTGAAACGGAACGTTCAATAGTATTTGGAGACTCCTTGGCTGTCTCCGGCTTCGAATCAGTACTCCAGCCGCTACCAGAGACAATAAATCTGTCTATGCCGACCAAAACGGATGGAATTGATCCCCCAGCAATCGCCGTCCCAAGCGCCGACAACGTTGTCAGTGGCGACATCGGCAGCGGTCCCGGCGGCGGTATCGCCGTCCCAAGCGCCGACAACGTTGTCAGTGGCGACATCGGCAGCGGTCCCGGCGGCGGTCCCTGACTAGATATAGGTGGCGAAGCTAGATCTCCTTTTGATCCAAATCCTAGCTCTAGCGAACATTTTAACAGACAAGAGAAAAGAAAGAAACACAAATGCCAAAATTAACTATTACAATATCAGACATCAAAGATCCCTCAAAGGTGTCGCAAATGGTGAACACGTCTTTGGAAAATCAAATAGTCGGCAACAAAGTAGTAAGAACAACTAAGGGAAAGAGCGATAGTACGATTAAAGTCAGGCAAGTGAACCAGGAGCTTGTATCAAGCGGACTAACACCACCACAGAGAGATTCTGCCACAACGTCACAGATATCAGAAGATCTCTTGGCAACTCTCGGATGCACATCAATAACTGAAGAGTCGATCAATAAAGCAGACTTTTCACTTCTTAGCGTACAAGTAGACAAAGAGGTAGTTGACAACCCAAATAAACTCGACTCAGAGAACTTTAAAGAAATCAGAAAAGTAAATGTCTCACTGGAGGGGATCCTTAAATCTGATAATGATGCTATTTATTATCTGGATGAAGATATTTCTGACAACTACAAAAACGAAAAAGATAGATCCAAGAAGAAAGCCGAACCAAATTTGATAAACGTAGCTTCGAGAATGATAGATATTAACTACGGCAACCGTAACGGCATTTCTCCGTCACTGCGCGGATTAAAAATGAAGAAACAAAAATGACAACACATAGATCAACATCTGCGCGCACTGATATAATAAAAGACTCAACGGTAGTTGCGTCGTCAGGGTCGGCTAAAATTGAAGACGCAGCTGATTTTCTTGTTTCTGGAGACGATCCTCTAACTTATATTGCGAGTTCTATAACGAAAGTTGACTCTATTGGATTAATAGACCCTGAATTTACTCTGTCTTTTAGTTATGACGAACAGATAACCAGCGATGATTCTGATTTAATCGGAGAGGGAAATATGTCTATCGTTGAGACAATATACCCGCCACAAGGCTGGGAACCATCAGATAGCTCGGTCATTCGAATGTATAGACCACTCCAGGGGTTTAGCACAAACTACCCTCTATTCAGTGTTTCAGCAGCTGCTGGATCAGCTTCTTCTGTTCTTAACACAACAACGACTGCGACTTTGTTTGGAACCTCAGTCACTAGAACTCGAACAATTGAAGTTGCGGAGTCCGTCCCTGAAGATTTAGCCAATCCGCTCGCAACGTTTGAAATTGTCCTATTACCACAATATCATAGCCTTGAAGAGCAGGCAATAAACGATAAGTTTGGCGCTCCAACCAATGGAGAGTCGGTTGATTCTCAAGTATCAGACGCATTTGAGTCTGCTGCATCGGATGCATACCAAACGCTAGTTTCTCGTATTTACACGGCGAAAACAATCAGACCACAAAGACTGACAATAAGTAATATAGAAGATTCTGGACAAGAAAGCTCAACGCAAATCTCTATATCAACAACATCCACCACCGAGGCAGCGTATACACCATGAGTGGAATTGCTATAAATCTAAAAAACATTGATGCGGATCTATTTTCAGGATCTAATAATACTCTAAGAACTGCGCTGGGGACATATTACTATGTATCTTCCTCTGACGATGGAAGCAGAATAGCACTAAATTCTGACTCCCTGGTAGAACATACAGATATTTCGGATGTCCAAGCATCAGAAGTCACATCTGATAGCATTATCAACTATGTTCAAATCAACTCAGACTTAATCACAACTGCTTCGTCTGAACTCATTGTACCTAACTTTAGGATCCCTGTCCGGATCATAGCAGACGATTCCAAGATCAAGACAGACGCCGAATGGGTCGCGATACTGCTAGGAGGTTCTTACGGAACATCTTCATATCCGCTCCTTGTGACCGAAGGAACATACAACGCACATTCTTTTGAATACGAAGTTCCATATTCCGCGATAGCCGCGAGATCCCTTGATGTTTCCGGAAACATGTCTCCTGATTATCGTCATTACGATATAGGGTATACGTATGAAGGCTACTATGCCGCAGCACAAAGCAAGATGGCAAACCTCCCCGAAAAGACGCTACCAAATGTATATTTAGACGCATTATTTGAAGGGTATACAGAAAGTGATAAGTCAGCATATGAATCGGCTCTTATTAATTTTGTATCTCACGAAGGTACTCGCGATTTAGAGAAAATCCATTTACCGAAAGAGAAACAAGTAGTATACGCTCCACCTCCTTTCCCCGCTAAACTAACCGATGTGTCTCCGGCAAGTGGCGAGTACTACGATTATAAGCTAAACCTGAGAAGTTTTTTGACGGGTGCGTTTGTGCAAAATGAACTCTCTAGCTCCACAGCTAGTCAGATCGAAGCAATGACCAGTAACCTATTTTATATACCGTCGCACGTGACAGACGAAAATGTTTTTAAATCGATTGATCGTGAGGTGGCAGGTAGTCCGATAGAAAGATATCCTCTGAATATAGAGGTATCTATTCCTATAGAACATTCCGATGGTTCAGGAACCCTGCTGGAGATAATCAAAAATAACGAGTTAGAAGAAGAGGTATTAGCTTATTTAGCCAGTAGCTACGCCAATGCCTCAAGCCTAGGGGGTGCTCTTAGCCGAATAGACTACGTAAGAGAAACAACTAGATTGAGCCCATCAAGCGACGACACTGGTTTACTTGAGATAACAGAGTCAGAAAGTGCAGCACACCAATCGATTGACATTCCATCAATGTTTTTGAGAATAGCCAGTCAGAACACTGCTCAGATATCCGGTGATTCAATGATCGTTGATAGCAAAAAACTGCAAACAGCAATTGCCAAGAACACCGGTGCCGCTTATCGATACGGAAAATCTATAGCTGCGACACAAGCACTAACTGATGTTATCGAGACTCTAGAGAATCGAGCAACAGAGATCGGTTTAGACGAGCCAGAAAGCATGCAAGGACTCATGCAGTCTCTTGATTTGGTCACACCTGCATCTGAGACGGAGACAGTAGCATACAGCATCGAGAAAGTGCAAGGCACCCCAGTAACTACCGGTCAGGATTTTAGAACGATCCAGCAGATGTTTTTTTTAAACAACGGATCTCTTACTTCGCACGACGGACTGAACTTAGATTATTATGACACACAAGTTCAATACGGTAAGCAGTATACTTATTTTGTTTATGCGTATATTGCAGTCCCAGGCGCAAATTACAGATACAGCAACCTCCTAGCCTCTAGAAACATAGGAACGGGAATATCAACCATAGAGACCGATGATAATTGCATAGAGTTTTTTGATGCATCGACGGGTACCACAGCTGAACAGCTATTAAACTCAGAAACAAATCTAAACTCAAATAACGTTACAGTAACGCATCTAAGCACCCCGCAAGCAGAAGCAATAGAGCGACACGTATACTTAGGTATAGACTATCAGGATAGCGGTGTAGAGATCACTCTTCCAATCATCGCGTTTATCGATGCACTGCAGAGCGACGAAGACCTCAAAACAGCATTAGAAGAGAAAATAGCTTTGGGTCTAAGCACCAACCCCCACGCAGCAATAGATGAGTTTTATACCTCTTGGGCAGAAGAGTCGGTTCAATATATAATCCAAAGCAACACAGGGTTAACTTACGAAGGCAGTACAGTAGATACCGGAACAGAGGTCTCACTGGTCACCATCGCCCCAAACACCTATGCAACAAATGCGCAGATCTCTTCACCATATAAATATATGGCTGACTTTTATATAGACTACCGCCCGACTTATAAAATAGTTAGACAACTGATCGCTACCAAAGTTGTAGCGACCATGGATCATCCACCGGTGGCACCAGATATAACGCCGTACCAAAGAATGGATAACTCACAGATTATTGGGTTCTACATTAACAAAGAAGCTTTCAGGGTGACTCCAAAAACTGAAGTGGAGAGCGAAACTAAAATAACGACCGGTCAATACCCGACTCCTATTAGCGCCGCAGATACAGAGATTAGGAACAACTATTTGTCTTATAACAATTTGTTGGATAGCAGTATTCTCTCTAAAGACTCTGTGTCTCCGATAGTGTCTCTACAGGTGTATAGAATTGACAAAGAGCCAACTTCAATATCTAATTTTGATGGCAATCTGGTATACGTTAAGGATCTGACCAACAACTCAACCGGTCAGAATTATTACTCAAATTGCTTTTATGAAGAGAAAGTTCAAACAAACAAGAAGTTCTATTACTTATTTAGATTTGTTAATGCGAATGGAGTAACTGGTCATCTACCCCCTGTGCAAGTTGCAGAACTAAAAGATGACGGCGGATACAAGTATACGGAATTCGATGTCATCTACGAATCAGAGTTTGAACAAGAGGCTCCCCGAGATATTAGCATAGCATTTAAGAAGATTTTGGATATTAAGCCAACAATAAATCACTTAGTCTATGATGACTCCGATGTCGATTATGGGGAGACAGCTGCATCGCAAGTTGGCAACCTGACTGTTGGAGCAGCGGAAGACTTAATTTGGGATAAGAGCTTTAAGTTTCGGTTAACTTCCAAAAAAACAGGCAAGAAAATAGATCTAAACATTACGTATAAGTTGAAGGACTCATAATGGCTTTTCAGGATAATGCAGGCGGAATAGTCTTAGACGCTGTGCTAACAGACCTTGGCAGAAGAAAGTTGGCGCAGGGTAACTTTCGAGTATCCAAGTTCGCTTTGGGTGATGACGAAGTAGACTATACTCTGGGAAACCGAGACACTGGAGATTTCTCTCTAGACTCGTTCCCTCCGATTCTAGAATCATTTGCAACAGAAGCCGGCACCATAAATAACACACTAATGAATTTTGCAAGAGTGGATGTTATGTATATTCCACAAGTGAGAGTCAACAATCTAGTTAGTTCTTCCACGAGCGCCCATACTGATGGTTTTTACTACTTTGCAGTCAACAAGGAGACCCGCCGCCGCCTTGAATTAAATATAGGAACCTCTTTCGTTATAGAAAATGATCGTTATGATCAGGCGAAACTGGTTATAGAATCTGGAATTCTCCCAGACGTAGTACTGGACATCGACCCTACACCTCAAAATAAAGAGTCGTACATTTACAATTTAGATTTATATGACAAGTACTATCTTACATATGTTGATACAAGGTTTATTGAAAACGTGTTATTATCTCCATCTGACTCTCAATTCGAGAATGATGAAAATGATGTACTTTATATGAACCTGGGTCCTTTAAAGACTGGCACCAAAGTTTCCCTACCGGGAATCATTGATAACTACGACTGCTATCGAATACAGGCGTCAGACAATGGTGTAGTTGAGGTAGCTGCTGGATCCGGAGACGCACACTCTATGTTTAGTGGACCAAGATCCACGATTTTCGCATTGAACTTAAAAACTATTAATGACATCTCTGCAGACTCTAGCTCACCAACAAACTTTAGATATTCAAAATTTGGAGAAACTAGTTACAACTTATTTGGCTCCTCAGAGAGATACGATTTCATTGAATCATCTATATACATACAGGGGCTGTCGACAAACTCGACATTAAATGTCCCAATTAGGATTGTGCGATACTCTGGATCAGTCTAATAAAAAAGATTCTTATCGTCAAACAAACAAAAAAGCAACTATTTATGAAAGAAGAGGAAAATAAATGGCAATTTTAGATAACTCAAATGACATCATCATGGATGCCGTATTGACAGAGGTCGGAAGACGCAGAATGGCAGATGGTAATTTCTCAATTACCAAGTTTGCTTTAGGTGACGACGAGATCAACTACAGCCAATACAACCGTTCTCACCCGTCCGGTTCAGCATACTATGATCTAGAGATTCTTCAGACTCCTGTACTAGAGGCAGTCACAGCACAGAACTCCGCTATAAACTATGGATTGCTTTCTATGACGAAAACCAATCTGTTGTATATGCCTTCAATCAAAGTTAATCAGAACTTCGACAAGGCGCTTCAGATTTCTGGAACAATCTTTTATGTTGCAACAAACTCTGAGACAAGAGAGAAGTTACGAACAGCCTCTCTATTGGGCGTCGATAGCAAGAAGGTGATGTTATCAAACAGTGCAACAGATACGCAGCTACTATACATAGAGTCCGGAATCGATGACGCAACACTAACAGCAGATTCCACAAACCGCGCAAATTATATTGTATCTAACGATATGATGGACAGCACCTTTGTTGTCCAAGTCGACAATCGACTGTTTAGCGGTGTTTGGCAACTCAATGGCGTCAGTACTTTCTCTGCACCAGCCTCTTCTACAACTATAACTGTGCCGGATGGTCTGGAGAGCGCAGGCTCCTCTAACTCAGCTACCAACTTGTCCAGCTACTCAAACTATTCAGCTAGAGGGGTTGCCAACTTATTGTATACTCCTACAACCAGCGGTCGTTCCGAGAAGTCGGTATTAGCAGGACCCAGAGGATCTGCTGCAGCAATTAACTTTAGCACAACCTATACCGGTGGCTCGGGTACAGCAACTCCGTCAATCTTTACTCAGTATGGCAAAGCGGCTCAAGACTTGTTTGCTTCAGGCGACACGTTTGATTATATCGACACAACAGTGTACATAACAGGTGCTAGGTCTACAGCCGCAGCCCAAATACCTGTCAGACTTATTAGACTTAATACACCAGCATAGTATAAACGGAGATACAAATGGCAGTCCAAAATTATGAAAATATAGATATCAACTCAGATGTAACAACTACTAGAACGTTGCTACATGAGGTGATTCCTGTAACTGGCACTATCTTAAGTGGCGCTTACGGAACATGGCCAGACGATACCAATATTAAGAACTATTCTCACGGCATGTTTCAGTCTGTGTACGATTACCCGTACCTAAGCTCTTCTGCTAACCATATCTTTGATCTAACAGTTGGGTTTGACGAGGGCAGTCCCCTATCCTCTTCTGCAGCAACACAGAACAGCAAGAAGATCAACTTATACAATCAGTTCTCTCAAGTTCTCCTTGGCTACACTGGCTCCACAACAGACGGAGTTAGAAAGTTTGAAAGTGATCTGACTCTTGATGGCGTTGGGACAATGAATGATGTTTTCTTTGTTAGTTTTGCTCGCCTCTTGACCAAGGATCAGGTAAAGAAAGGAACATTCAGTCTCACACTCGGCACTGGGTCTTGGGCATCACCATTTGCTGGCACGAAGACTCTCTATGATGTGAGTGCTTCAAACACAGGCGAGACCACCAACACATTCGGCGGAGACTACGGAGTCTTGTTTCAGTCGGGTTCTGCAACCGCACACGGTGTTTTATTCTATCAAGCTGGAATTGCTGTGATCAGTTCTTCAATCTTTGGAGGGGTGACCGAGTTCAACTCAGCTTCTGCTGGATATCAAACAGTCGCCCAAACGCTACAAACATCTTCGATCAGCGGAGCTTGCGACGTTCTTCGCCGCCGTGTTCAGAACCTGTCGTATAACAACACTACTGAGATTAACTCCAAGATTTATTTCTGCCGTGTTCCGCACAACAAGTTCAACTATAGTTCTAACCCGACATACGTATCAGGCAGTAAGATCAGAGTCAAGGAGGTCGCTACAGATTCTCCAGTGGCTTATATCACAACTGTTGGTCTCTACAACTCCGCTAATGAACTAATGGCAACAGCAAAGCTGTCTGAGCCGCTACGGAAG
>Ga0307488_10001682_pt1 | contig 18541 bp, 1 predicted proteins | sample SB02metaG_FD_202248 | JGI IMG/M metagenome (GOLD analysis project Ga0307488, IMG submission 202248) | Sea-ice brine microbial communities from Beaufort Sea near Barrow, Alaska, United States - SB 0.2 | ecosystem: Environmental > Aquatic > Marine > Coastal | place: USA: Alaska | collected 2017-05-06 | reverse complement strand
ACACAAATTACTTTGAGCAGTTTGTTAAAATCCTAAATTCAGCATTGCCATTATCTAACTCAATCGGTAATCCGTTAAAATCTGCATTAATTGCAGATGTACAAACACAAAAATATCGCTTAAATGCTACAAATACTGGACAAGCAATTTATCCTTTTACAAAACGTATTGAAGGTGTAAGCACACGATTTGAAGCAGTAAGCACAGATATCTTAGATGAAAGCATTTTAGAAGAAGCTCCTTTGCCTGGCAATAGTCCTGCATTTTTGTTTAGAGATGACGGGCAAGGCGCCGGCTCGTCTAACACTGGTTTCTTTATGCACTTCCGTCAAGGTAAACTTCAAACAGGAAACTTTGCAGTAACAAATCCAACACCAAACCAAGCAGTTCAAATTGACGCCGAAAATATTAACGATAGTGATGTTTGGCTATTTGGACTAAACAGCGCAGGTTTTGAAAGTAAACAATGGACAAAAATTGATTCGACTGAAGGCAACAACGTTGTTTATAATAGTCTGTTTAACAAAACTAGAGATGTATTTGCTGTAACTACTCGCATAGGCGATAGAATTAATTTAAATTTTAGTGACGGCGTATTTGGAAATTTACCATCTGGTAACTACAAAGCCTATTACAGAACTAGTAATAATTTAAGGAGTGTAATTACTCCAAGTGCAATAGGTATAGTAAGTATTGAAATACCGTACCAATCAACAAACGGAACTGCGCAAATACTTACTGTTGGACTTAAATTAAATTATACAGTTAATAACGGCACATCATCAGAAACTACCCAAGAGATTAAGCAAAATGCTCCTTCTACTTATTACACACAAAATAGATTAATTACAGGTGAAGATTATAATATTGGTCCGCTAGCAATTAGTCAAGATATTATTAAAACCAAAAGTTCAAATAGAATATCAAGCGGCATTAGTAGATTTTTTGATCTAAAGGATGCTAGCGGTAAGTATTCAAACACTAGCTTATTTGCAGACGACGGCGTAATTTATAAAGAAGAATTTTCTGAGAAGCAATCATTTACATTTACAACACAAACAGATGTCGAAGGTGTTATATACAACACAATTGAAGCCATTTTAAGTAGTGTTAATGCACAAAATTTTTATCTAGCAAAATATCCAAAAATTATTGTTAGTGATCTAAATGCAGCTTGGACACAGACTAGTAACTCTACAAACCAGTCGTTGGGGCTATTACAAGATATTGATTCAAATCCTTATACAGTAGGTACATTTACCGCAAACAGTTTACGTTTATTAGAAGCTGGCTCGATGTTAAAATTTGTAGCACCTTCGGGTAAACACTTTATGCCTAACGGTACTTTAATGGATGATAGCGCCGCAGGAGATCACTTAGGTAAAACTACATATAAATGGTGTAAAGTAATTTCTGTATCAGGCAACGGCACAATAATTAATGAAGATAATATTGCTCCTGTTGCATTAAATGATATTATTCCAACAGGCGCAATTTTAGAACAAATTATACCTAATTTTTCTAAAGTATTAATTAACGATGTAAAAACGCAATTAATTGATCAAACATTTGAATATAAAGATTTTGCACTACGTTATGACCAATATGATAGACAATGGAAAATTGTATTAGCAGAAGACATTAATACACTTAATAATTTTGCTACAGGTAAAACAGGCGACATATCAGGCGAAAACCTAGATGCAAGTTGGATGTTATACTTTAAAACAGATGGTGAAAAATATACGATTACATATCGAAATTTACGCTATGTAATGGAAAGTGCAGATGAAATTAGATTCTTCTTTGACTCAGTTGATAAGATTTATGACCCTTCGACAGGACAACTTGTTAGAGATAAAATTGATATTTTAAATATTAACCGTAAACCAGGTGCATTAACATCATTTACAAAAGATTATAACTGGACAATTACTGATGCATATAGAGACGCAGAAGGTTATTTAGATAGCCGTAAAATTCAAGTTCAGTTTATTGATCTTGATGACGATGGCGTAGTCGACGATCCTGATATTTTTGAACAAATCGTCGGAGAAGACGATGTAACTATTCTTACAAAAGACAAACTTATATTCCAAAAGAAATATTCAACAACTGACGGAGTAGAAGACTTTAAATATTTTGCAAACACAACTGATGAAATATTAGTAATACAAAACGAAGCAGCTATTGCTCCTTACAGTACACATTTAGAAGGTCAAATCTTTTATTTAATTGACGAAGGTATTTTTAGAAAACTTAATAAACTACTAAACAATACTATAATGAATACCGATTATAAAGCACATTTTGGTCGTGCAGACTTAAAATTCCATTATATACATGTTGCAGACAGCAGTTATAGAATTGATCCAAGTGCAAGTAATATTATCGATACATACATTCTTTCAAAATCCTATGATACACAAGTAAAACAATATATTTCTGGAACAACATCAGTGCAACCTAAGCCTCCAAGTAATGATGAATTATTTAGAAGCTATGGCGGAGAAATAAACAAAATAAAAAGTTTAAGTGATGAAGTAATTTATCACCCTGCAAAGTATAAAATACTGTTCGGCGACAAAGCTCCTGCAGACTTGCAAGTTAAATTTAAAATTGTTAAAAATACTAGTATGGTTATTAACGATAACGAACTTAAATCAGACATAATTGAAGCTATTAATAAATTCTTTGATATTGAAAATTGGGACTTTGGAGAGACGTTTTACTTCCAAGAACTTAGTGCCTATATCATAAATCAGCTGTCTCCTAAACTGGTAAGTATACTAATAGTACCGCGCCAAACTACACAATCGTTTGGTAGTCTATTTGAAATAAAGAGTGAGCCAGATGAAATATTTGCAAGTGCAGCGAAGGTGAGTGACATCGAAACAATTGATCAATTAACAGCAACTAACATACAAGCTAGCGGAACAGTAATTAACACTGTTGCAACTAGCATAACATCAGGAATATCAAGCAGTGCATCGACACCAGCAACTACAACAACTAATTCAACAGGCGGAGGCTATAGTTACTAATGGCTAAGAATGATCAGAACGAAAGCGCACTACCTGTTCCAGGACAGAATAATAAAATCACTGCAAGTGATTTTTTACCAAAGTTCTTTAGAACACAGGCAAACAAAAAGTTTTTACAAGGCACACTCGATCAACTTATACAGCCTGGTGTTGCAGAAAAGATTAATGGTTACTACGGTAGAACAACTGCAAAAGCATACAAAACTACAGACAACTATGTTGATGATGTAACTACTGACAGAACTAATTACCAGTTAGAGCCTGCGACAGTTATTAAAGACAATTATGATAATGTAACTTTTTATAAAGATTATAATGATTACATGGGGCAACTTGGTGTATTTGGTGCGAACACAGGTAACCACAGTCGTTTAAACAGTCAAGAAACATATGCTTGGAACCCAAATATTGATTGGGATAAGTTTGTAAACTTCCGTGAGTACTATTGGCTACCTGATGGCCCATTGAGTATTCCTATTACAGGACAAAGTCGAGAAATTGTCAGTACATATACTGTTACAACCGAAGACCAAGGTGACAATATCGCTTATGTGTTTAATAACAAATTAACACGTAATCCTAATTTAAAATTATACCGTGGCCAAACATACCGCTTTGAAATTGACACTCCTGGTCATCCTATGGCTATTGCTATTAGTAGAACATTTACTCCTGGTACTGCTATCTTAACAGCAGGAACAGAAGGCTTACGAGCTTCAGGGTTATTCGATGCAGTATTATACGGTAATGAATATGACCAAGGAGAATATATTATATTACCAAGCGGAGGCAGTGTAACATTTGCCGCCGATGATAACGTGTCAACTCTTTATCCAGACGGTATTCGTAAATTAGGCGAAACAGGCGAAGAAGTAGCAATTGCGTATATTGAAAAAGGCACAATTGAATTTACCATTCCGATAAATGCCCCTGACAGATTATATTATATTAGTAAAAATGCAGTTGATACTAGTGGACAGATTAGAATTTATGATGTTGAAGAAAATACATTCCTTAATGTAGAAGAAGAAATTTTAGGTAAGAAAACATATCTAAGTGCAAATGGCGTAGAACTATCCAACGGAATGAAAATTAGATTCCAAGGCGATGTTTTGCCAATTGAATATGATACTAATGATTGGTATGTTGAAGGCGTTGGCGACAAAATTAAATTAATTAAAGATAAAGACTTAATAATCCCAGCAGCATATAGCGATACTAAACGTGTTGCATTTGATAGTGATAATTTCGATACACTACCGTTTGCTGACGCATCGGCGTATGCAACTGAAAAAGACTATATTGTTATCAACCGTGCAACTCTTGATAGAAACGCCTGGAGTCGATATAACCGATGGCATCACAAAGATGTAATTTTAAAAAGTTTTGAATTTAATCATTTACCTCGTGATGTTGACGAAGCATCTCGTGCAAGACGTCCAATTATTGAATTCGAAGCAGGATTAAAGTTAAATAACTTTGGCGCAATTGCTAAAACAGATGTTGACTTAATTGATACAGTTACTACTGATGTGTTTAGTACTATCGAAGGTCAAATAGGCTACAACATTGATGGTATAGATCTAGCTAACGACATGCGTATATTAGTTGCTGCAGACACTGATGCTAAAGTATCCGGAAAAATTTATCAAGTTAAATTTGTTAAAATTGGCAATAATAGACAAATTAGTTTACTTGAAACTACTGATACTAATCCAATAGAATTAGAAACAGTATTAGTTACACAAGGCTTAAAAAATGCAGGTAAGAGTTATCACTATCATGGTGACAAATGGACTGCTGCTCAGGAAAAAACAACTACTAACCAACATCCGCTGTTTGAAGTATGTGATGTAAATGGCAATAGCTTTGCAAATGAAACATTTTACGGATCTACTACATTTAAAGGTACAAAACTATTTTCATATGCTGCAGGCGAAGGAACAATAGATACTGAACTAGGATTTCCGCTAACTTACAAATCTATTAATAACTCTGGCGATATTGTTTTTGATTTTAATTTATTAAATGATACATTTACATACCAAACAGAATCTGACTTATTTGAGCAGTCTATTTCTGGAGGCTATCTAAAAAAATATACGTCTTTAACTAAATTTTCTTATGTTAACGGATTTAGTAATACTCCTACAATTAGTAAACAGTATGTTATAAAAGAGTATGCTGCAACAGATACGCAAACTAACAATTTTGAAATTAATGTTTACAATAATTCAAGTAGTCTTGCTGATTTAACGGTATCAGTATCTGTTAATAATAAATTAAAATTAATCAATACTGATTACACAATTGACAAAACTTCTTCAAATGCAATAGTTACATTTGTAAAAGATTTAACATCAAATGATGTTATTAAAATTAAAACAGATAGCAAATCTATAAAAAATTCTAATGGATATTACGAATTTCCGTACAACTTAGAACGTAATCCGTTAAACGATGATGTTAATCAATTCACACTTGGTGAAGTAATTGATCATGTCGATACAATGCTTGAAGATATTCCAGGTTATACTGGAAAGTATCTCGGAGCAAGCAATCTACGAGATCTAGGTGATCTTGATAAATTTGGTAAGCGTTTTGTAAAACATAGTGGTCCAATTAATTTACCGTTATACCACGTAACTAATAAAGATTACAATATTATAAAAGCATTAAAATATTCTAAGAAAGAATATTCAAAATTTAAAAGAACATTTTTAGATACTGCTGTAACACTAGGTTATGATGGCCCAATTAAAGACCATTTTGATCTTGTAATGAAAACAATTAATAAGGATAAATTAAAGTCACAGCCTTTTTACTTCTCAGATATGATTGCCGTTGGTGCAACAAACAAAATTAATTATACTGTTTTAGATTCGAGAGTAACTAGCTATCCATTAAGTAACTCCTTTAATCTGAAAATATTAAGTGCTAAAAGTGTACTAGTTTATTTAAATGGCACACAATTAACACATATTAAAGACTACAATTTTGATATAACAAGCTATGTATCGATTGATGCAGGACAAGTTGCTGGCGATAAAATTGAAATATTTGAATACGAAAACACAGATGGAAGTTTTATTCCACCTACACCTACGAAACTAGGATTATTTGCAAAGTATTATCCTGAACTAACTATCGATGACACTGTACTTGCTAAAGAACCATCAACTGCTGGCCCGTTTAAAGTATATGGTGAAGATAGTGCAACTGGTACTAGAGGCTGGTTCTATCCTGTATACACTACTAAGGGTGCAGCAGGTACAGGAGCAGCATCAAAGTCTTACACATTTACAGGAATGAACAAATTATTTTATATTCCTACAACCGGTGCAACACTTGCTGGTAATGATAATAGTGAAATAGATGAATACCCAGTTGGCGTTGCATTTATTAGAGGACACGACGGTAGTTATATTAAAGCATATAAAGATTTTAGAGACGAATTACTTTTAGAATTAGAAAATCGTATTTTTAATAATATTAAAGTTGAATATTCGACTGATAGATTAGACATTAATGAATTCGCTGGCGGCGAATTTAGAACAAATGAATTTACAAAAACTGAAATAGACAATACTTTATTAGGTGATTTTACACAATGGCTTCAGCAAAATTTAAATAGGCAGAATTATACTGAAAATACATTTTACGACAGAAACAACAACTGGACATTTAATTATACAGGCACAACTTCTCCAGATGGTAATCTAAACCCAGGATTTTGGAGAGGCATATATATAAGAGCATTTGATACTGATCGTCCTCATAGTCATCCTTGGGAGATGTTAGGACTAACTACAAAACCAAGCTGGTGGAATACTGTATACGGGCCATCGCCATATACAGGCGATAACTTGGTATTGTGGGAAGACTTAGAAGCAGGACGCATTGCTGATCCGCTTAATACTAGAATTGATTTAAAGTATTCCCGTCCTGGATTATCTACTTTTATTCCGGTTGATAGTACTGGTAAATTGTTATCTCCATTAGACAGTGGATATGCTAGAACTCTTAATATAAAAAACACAACACAGAATTTTAAATTCGGTGCTATTGCCCCAATTGAAAATGCATGGCGCAAAAGTTCAGAGTATCCGTTTTCTATACTAACTGCAATGTTATTAAACAAGCCTGCCAAAACAATGGGACTAGGTTTTGATGTTTCAAGAACATCTAAAAACTTAGCTAATCAATGGGTAGATATAGAAACAAACCAGCCAATTGTTATTAAAAAATTAAAATTGCCAAATACGTTTGAATCGACTACAAGAACTATTACATCAGGTTTGGTAAACTATATTTACAACTTAGTAGCAAGTGATATTCTAACAGTTTATCAAGGATATTCAAATGACCTGTTGGCGATTAATAATCAACTTGGAATTAAGATTGCAGGATTTACAAGTAAAGAAAAATTTAATTTAATATTAGACAGTAGATCTCCTGCACAGGCGTTAACACAAGACGGCATATTTGTACCACAAGAAAACTATCAAGTATTCTTAAACACAAGTAGTCCTGCTGAACTAGCAATCTTTAGTGGAATTGTTGTCGAACGTGCAGAATTAGGGTATATTTTAAGAGGCTATAATCTAGAAAAGCCATTCTTTGAATACTATACACCACAATCAGGATCTACTCGATCGGTAGTAACAGTTGGAGGGATATCAGAAAAAACAGTTGAGTGGGCTAGTAATAAATCTTATATAAGTGGCGAAGTAATTTATCATAATAATACATATTATAGAGTTGTTAATTCGTTTACTAGCACAGTGACATTTGATACTGATAATGTAGTTAAGCTCCCTGCGTTACCGTTAACAGGTGGCAGAACAGCAGAGTTTAAGAAAGACTTTAATACTACTCTTAAAACATTACAGTATGGAAGTAGATTAGATACTGCACAAGAAGTAGTTGACTTTATTTTAGGATACAGTATCCGACAATCAGAAATTGGATTTAGTTTTGAAAATGTAATTGACGGATCTAACACTGTTGAAAACTGGAGTCAAAGTGCAAAAGAGTTTTTATTCTGGACAACCCAAGGCTGGGCAACTAGTTCATTAATTGCACTAAGTCCTGCTGCAAACTTATTAGAATTCCGACGAGATTTTTACATAGTTGATAATATTAAAGATGATTTTTACGGATATAGTATTCTTAAAGCAGACGGTTTATTTTTAGATTCAGATTTTAATAGTTTACTAAGAGATCAAAATAGTTTCGGCATAGAAACAGTTGGCACAGATGAAGGCCTGTACCATGTATCGTTGCCTCTTGTGCAAAAAGAACATGTTGTATTAATCGATAATAAAACAGACTTTAACGATACAATTTATAATCCAAGTTCTGGCTACAGACAAGAAAGAATTCGCGTTAACGGATACAGATCAGACAACTGGAATGGCGGATTAAACATACCTGGATTTGTTTATGATGATGCTTCATTCACAGATTGGACACAGTGGAAAGACTACAAAATTGGTGATATTGTAAAGTACAAACAGTATTACTATGTAGCAACTATTAATGTCACTGGATCACAGAACTTTAATTCTAACAACTGGTATCAGCTAAACGAAAAGCCTGTGTCACAGTTAATGACCAACTTTGATTATAGAGTTACACAGTTTACAGACTTTTATGATTTAGATTCAGATAGCTTTGATACTGAACAGCAGAAAATGGCACAGCATTTGATAGGATATCAAAAGCGTCAATATCTCGCTAACATTATTAATGATGATGTAAGTCAGTTTAAGTTCTACAGAGGCGCAATTGCAGACAAAGGCACAATGAATGTGTTTACTAAACTGTTTGATGCATTAGGCAATACTGCTGATAACTTAGATTTTTACGAAGAGTGGGCAATACAAGTTGGTCGGTATGGCGCAGTTGATGATGTCGAACAAGTCGAGTTTAATTTACTGCAAGACAGTATACAAGAGTCGCCTCAGGCAGTTGAGCTTGTAAACACTGTACTTAATACTAACTTTGATAAAATTTATAGAATTACGCCAAACAATGTATATGATAAGCCTGCAGGATATACACATTCACCGTTCCCAACCAAGGCACTGACTACCGAATATATTAGAACTGCTGGTTATGTAACCGAAGACGATGTTGACTTTATTGTTGGAAATTTAACAGATCTTGCATTAGTAGACACAAATCAAATTAGTTTAGGAGACACAATTTGGATAACAGATACAGACGATAAGAACTGGACAGTTATGCAACTAATTAAAGCTCAGATTAACACTATTGGTATTAATACACTTACTTCTGAAGTTGCGTCTAACGGATTGTTATTGGTAGAATTAACTTTAGACAAATGGGCCGATGGTATATTTAATACCGGTGATTACATCGGCATCCGTGACGCTGAATTAAATTTTATTAATGGGTTATACGAAATTGATAGTACTAACTTAAACACACTGCGTATAAGAGTTCCGGCAAACAATACAATATCTAATCTAGAACTTGAAGATAACGAAAGTTATCCAATGACAGTATTGCGGACTGTCAGATCAGATACCGTTGCAGATATTAATGCTGCAACAAATCAAGACATTTATGATAAACAGAAAATATGGGTTGATACTTTTAAAAATGATTGGGCAGTATTAGAAAATAATTCTGTGTATTCAAATTCACAAACAATTACAAATCCTTCAGAGTATGATAGTACTGACCAAGGATTTAGTGATAGTGTAGCAGTAACTAAATTAAATACTAACGTATTTGTATCATCAAACGATGAAAACGGAAAAGTATCAGTATATAGAAGAACTAGAGAACAATCTAATTTATTGTTAGATCAAGAAATTGTCCTCGAAAATGACAACTTGTTTAATATTAATAATGCAGATTTTGGAAAAAGTATTGCAGTGTCACCAGATGGCGAATATTTAGCTGTAGGCATACCGAAAGCTAGTAATGTTAAAACTCGATTATCTTATAAGACAGATGCTGATACTAGTTTAAGCACATTTGACTTCCAACCAGACGCAACATATGTTAAAAATGACATTGTGCGTTATAGAGAAAGCTTGTGGAAAGTTAATAGAGAAATTCTTCCAGAAATTGCTAACCAGTCATTTAGTACGTTTGATACTTATATAAACATCTCTTCTCAAGTTGATGCAGATAGTACAACATTAAATTTGTTAGTTGCAGGCGACTCTGGATTACCAAATAATACAGTAAGTCATTTATTAGTTCGTGCTCCTAAAGATATGTATATTGGTACAAAAATAGGCGACACTATTAATTTATTTTGGAACAAACGTAGTTATGCATATCCTACATTAGAAAACTTTGTACCGTTTGAAGGTACAATTCCAGAAATAACTCCTGAATTCCTAACCCAATCGCATGCTATTGATCAAAAGATTGATCATGTGCTCAATATTGAGACATTTATATCACTACCGATTATAGGATCTATTGTTACAACAGATACAGGTAGTGCAGAAGTAGTGTATGTAAGTACACGTAACGATAGTGCAGTAGTATACGTTAAAGAAACAAATGGTGTATTTTCTATCACCGGTGAACTGTTTATTAACGAACTTGATTTTGTAGGGTTTTATACAGAAGAATTGACTTATGCCACAAGTGAAGCTCTAGGTGGATTTTGGATGATAACAACACCTGCCTATTCAAACAACGGTGTATATTACGAAAATGGACGCGGCTTAGTATATGCCGACGTTAAATTGCAAGGATCAGTAAGACCACTTAATAATTACTACAATATTCAAAACACTGTTGGCTCAATAGGTGTTTATCTAACTGCCAAGAATCAAGCAAGCTATATTGAGCAGTTGTCATATCGAGGTGATCCCTCAGCAGCTGATGCACAAAGCGGCACAGAAGCAAATCAGTTAACTAACAAATGGGTAGTTAGAGTTGGAGAAATATATAATCAATATCTAACAATTGGTGAAACACAAGAGTTCCGTTTATACAATCTTGATAATAGAATAATCGACGTTGAAAGCGCAGGATTTACATATGACATTTTAAATACGCAACAAACAATTGTTGATCTATGGGATGGCTATATTGACTTTACACTAACAGAATTTGACTTCCAAGGATTTGCATTCCAGCCACAAGTTGGTGATGTAATTGAAGATGTTCAGTATCCCGGAGACGGTCAAGGTGGCCTAGCTTTAACACCAATTAGTACAAGCACTGCTGAAGTTGTGTTTATAAAACGTAACTTTAACGCTGTAAGAGTTTACTTAAAGGTACTAACAGGTGATTGGCTAGAACAGTCTAACATTGGACGTTATCAAATTCGTAGAAAAGCAAATGTTGCTCTCCGTGGCGCAACAGATGCTGATCGTGTAGTTGGCACAGTAACAGATATTAATAATAGTATTGTACTTGGCAATTCACTAGTAGGTAAATTAGTAGTATTTGAACATAGTAGTAACTTTAATATTGTTACCACACCAACAATTGTTGATGAAGAATATTGGTTTTTTAATGAAACTACAGAATCTGGCATTGAACGTTTGCCTAATCCTCCATATAGTTTAAACAAAGACTATACTCAGGTTTATAATATACCTGCTATAAAAACAGGTACATCGCCGACCGTAGTAAACGAAGGTGCAGTTGCAATATATAGAAGATTGAGCGACGGCACTTATAGATTCCAAAATATATTGGTATCAGAATACAGAGCAGCAAACAGAAACTTTGGTTCTAAAGTTACAATAACACAAGTTGGAAACTATTACACATTATTAGTTGCTAGTGATAGTATTGCAAGCGCAGGCGAAACTGACAGTACCGGCAGACGTGTACACCCCGGCGCAATAGAAATATTCCGTCATGGTACAAAAGCAACTGATAGTTTCAAAGGTGACTACAAACTAGCAGCATTTGATATAGGCGATATTGTAATTTACAAAGACGATTATTACCTTTGCCGCAAAGCAACAACATCAGCACAAAATGTTATTGTTGATCCAATTTACTGGACTAAAATAAGTTGGAAGCATGGAAAAGATACAAACTACCAAGGCGTATTTGATAATACATACTCTTATGAAGAAGGAAATATCGTTGCAGTGGATAACACACTGTGGAAAGCAAAAACAAATATAGCAGTAAGTGCAGCGGCTCCAAGTGAGTCAAATAATTCTTGGATAAGAATTACTACAGATATAGACTATTTAGGATACTTGCCAAACTTAACTGCAAATGCTTTCTATGATGAAGATGTATTTGATCCTATCGAAAACATAGTAGAATTTAGTAAAAGCTTTGATATTAGTGACGATGCACAAGTATTAGTTGTAACAAGTAAACAACAAACTAGATTAGATAGTACATCAGATACAACATTAGTAATTTATCGTGCAGTTGGTGAAAAGTTCCAAGTTGATCAAGTAATAACTGCACCTGATAATGTCACAGGTTGGGCAGATAAAGTTGCATTAAATCCAGCTGGCACACAGTTTGCAATTAGTTCAATGTTAGTTGACACTAACAAGATTAATCAAGGTGTTGTAGATGTTTATACTCAAACAAACGGAACATTTGTACTAACACAAACACTAACACCTCCACAAAATGAAGAAAGTGAAGGCTTTGGCTTTGGACTAGATTTTGGCGCAGACAACTTAGTAGTATCAAGTCTAAACGGTGATCAAATTATTCCAACTACGTTTAATATTCACGCTACCTTATTAGAGGTACAACCACAAACTGGAGTCGATGACGAAGACAATCCAGTTTATTCAAAGTATGTTTTAGACAATTCTTCTGCGTTATCTAATTTTAATAACACTACTTTTGACAATGAGTTTACAAACTTTAGAAATATTAAACTTGACAAAGGTGTTGTTTATGTATACGAAGCAGTTAACAACAGTTTAATATATTCAGAGCAATTTGTTTATCCATTAACACAAACTACGTTTGGTGAGAACATTTATGCTGTTGACAATCACGTTTACATTGGTATGCCAGATCAACTTGTAGGATCTACAGGAGGCACAGACGCAGCTGACGATGCTGGATATAAAGGGCAATTAATTGACTTTAGAAAAAATAAAAATACATTCGCATGGAATGTTATTAATGAAGCTGTTACCCCAGTAGACGTAGATAATATTCGTGGCGCATTTTTGTATAATAAGCGTGAAAATAGAATTCTAACTTATATTGATTACATTGATCCGATACAAGGTAAAATTGCTGGTCCTGCTGACCAAGAAATTACATTTAAGACACCATTTGACCCTGCTGTATATAATACAGGTAATACAAATGATAGTTCGGTAGATGCTAATAGAGCATGGACAGATACTTATGTTGGCCAAGTGTGGTGGAATATTGATACTGCTAAGTTTGTATATCCTTATCAAGGATCTACTACATATCAGAAAAACAATTGGAATAAATTAACACCTGGTGCAAGAATTGATGTATACGAATGGGTAAAAAGTAACTTTATTCCAAGTATTTGGGATAGTATTGCTGATACACCATCTGGAATTACTGCTGGTATAAGCGGAACAAGTTTATTCGGCGACGCTCGGTATTCGACTAAAATAGCGTATGACGAAGTTAGTAAAACTTTTAGTAATACATATTACTTCTGGGTAGTTAACAAAGTTACTATTCCAATAATGAAAAATAGAAGATTAAGCATTCGTAACATTGCTGAACTTATTGAAAATCCGAGAACTCAAGGATACCCATTCTTAAGTTTATTAACAAATAATAAGTTTGTTCTTAACAACTTTGACTCATATTTAGATAACGATGATTTAGTATTAAACATTAAGTACTCGACAGGCCCTAAGAAAATACAAAACCTACACAGTCAGTACAAACTAATATCAGATGGCTTGGACACAAGTAAGCCTGATCTAGATATTGAACGCAAATGGTTTGACAGTTTAATTGGTTTTGATAGTAACAATAGAATTGTTCCAGATCCGACAATAACTGTTAAAAATCGTTACGGAGTACAAAATCGACCAAGACAAAGTATGTTTGTCAATAGATTTGAAGCACTAAAGCAGACAATTGAAAGAATAAATTTAAAATTAGCTGAAAATCTTATAGTCGACGAATATGACATTTCTAACTTAACGCAGAAAGATAATGCTCCTGCGTTGATATCTAGAGAGTTTGATTTGACAACTGATACGTTTGCAGAACTTAATTTTGTAAGTACAAACAAAATTACTCCAGCAGTATTAACGCCTGTTATTACTAACGGTAGAATTTCAAGAATTAGTATTACTAATGCAGGCAGAGGATATAAAGTAGCTCCTACATTTAAAATTAACGGTGAAGGCACCGGAGCAGAATTTAGTGTTACTATTAATAACTTAGGACAAATTACCGAAACAACTCTTATTAATGCAGGCTCTGGTTACGATAATGCTACTAGTATTACTGTTAGACCGTTTACTGTATTAGTTAACGCAGACGAAACTATACAAAACAAATGGGCATTGTATTCATGGAACGGCACAGCTTGGTATAGAAGAAAATTACAAAGCTTCAATGTCGCCGCATATTGGAATTATATAGACTGGTATGCACCTACATACAACCAGTTTACTAATATTAAAGACATAATTACAGGGTCGTATCAATTGAATTCAGTTGATAATAATATAGGAGACGTTGTAAAAATTGAAACAGTTGGCACTGGCGGCTGGTTACTATTAGAGAAAATTTCAAATGCAGATACTGAAGATTATACAGTAAATTATAAAACTATTGGTAGAGAAAACGGCACAATACAATTTAAAGACACCTTATACGACTACAGTAAAAATACTGTAGGCTTTGATAACCGTAGTTTTGATAGTAATTTTTATGATAATAATCCAAGTATTGAATTAAGAATTATACTTACAACTATTAGAGATAGTATCTTTGTAGGAGAATTAGACATTGAATATAATCAGTTGTTTATGGCAACACTACGTTATGTAATAGCAGAACAACCGTCAGTAGATTGGATGTTTAAAACTAGTTTTGTAAAAGCAAAGCATAACAGAGAAACATTAAACACACAAGACATAACATTTAATAATGATAATCTAGCAAGTTACCAAGAGTTCGTCGAAGAGTTTAAACCGTATTCAACAAAAATAAGAGAATTTGTTAGTGAGTATAATGTTACTGAACCTACAAATAGTAGTATTAGTGATTTTGACTTACCACCGGCATATAACACTGCTACTAAAACAATCGATCCTTCCACCGCAACTATTGTTGATGGCGTAATTATAAACGAAAATCTCAACACAACTAGTTATCCTCGTAAAAACTGGAAAGATAACTTTGGCTATCAAGTAACTGAAATTAAAATAGGCGATAATGGTAATGGTTATACATTCGAACCAGTTGTTACTTTAGTAGGCGGCGGCGGCACAGGTGCCAAAGCTAAAGCATACTTAGGTTATGGAAAAATTACTAAAATTGTAGTAACAAATCCCGGAACTGGCTATACTAGTGCTCCAACTGTTGTTATTACAGGATCACAAATAGAAACAGGTACTCCTGCAAAGGCAACTGCTGTATTAGGAAACGGTGTTGTAAGATCACCGACTGTTAAAATTAAGTTTGATAGAATAAATGGAACATTTGTATTTGACACACTTGCTAAAATAGAAACATTTACGGGAACAGGTTTTGAAAACAGATTCTTCCTAGAATGGCCAATGGATCTTAACCTTAAGAAAATTAATGTATATGTAGACAATACATTACAATTACGTAGCAAGTATACATTTACAAATATTGAAAATACTGATAAATCTTATGTTAGAGAACAAGGTAAGATACTTTTTACAATACCTCCTAAACTCAACGCAGTAATACGTGTTGAATATAATATTCCACTGAGTATGTTAGATGCAGAAGATAGAATTAAGTTTGCATATGCGCCCGTTGCGGGAATGTATGGTAGCGAATTAGCACAACTAATGACAGGCATAGATTACGGCGGAGTCGAAGTACGTAGTTTTGACTTTGACGGACCTGCAGGATTTGATACTGCTCCGTGGTATACAGATAACTGGGATGAATTTGACAATACATTTGAAGATGAAATTTTTACAGCAGACGGATCAACAATTGCAGTACAACTAAGTGCTCCGTTAGAAGATGGCATTGTTTATAACCTTTATAAAAACGGCGTAAGAATTGATGATCCTAACTTTATTGCAGGCACTCCTACTAATGTAAATGCTATTACAAATAGCATAACAGGTGACGGTGTTACTGATACAATCTTTGTACAAGATTTAGAAATAAGTTTGTTAGACGGTGATGTATTTGTTGTGAGAAAAACTACAAGTGACGGCAGTGTAATACCTGATGCAGAAAGTTATGATACTGCACTTACAGGCGGAGACTTAGCTTATACAAGTGCTCGTGGTATTGCAGCAGAAGAAATTATTGTAGACGGTGATGGATTTGTTACCCCTACAACAAGTAGTGGTCCTGAAGAAATTGTACCTGGTCAAATACTCGATACGTTAGATATTAAAGTATTTACAAGAGACGGCACAGGCCAGGGTATTATTAATAGTCAAAGTTATATTATGGATAGCACACTTGTATATGACTTAGGCGTTACTCCAAACAGTAGTGATGCAGTTATTGTAAAAGTTGCTAATGTGATCTTACCGCAAACTGATTATACAATTAATTGGGCTGCAAATACTGTAACACTTAATACAGCAACAATAGATGCAGAACTTAGTATTATAACAGTTGCACAAGGCACACAAAATATATTAGATTTTGGAAAGTTAGTTGGAGATGATTCAACTACTGAATTTGAAACAACAGTTGATTGGGAAACTGGTTCATCTGTTTATGCAAGTATTAATGGCGTACAGCAAACAGTTGTGTCATTTAAGTCAGATACTGGTCCTAAGACAGTTATTAGATTTGAAGAAGTAGTCGCAACAGGAGCAGTAATTAATTATACTGTATTTGCAGCAGATGCGCAAGTTAATTATAGCCAAATTACTAAAGACACATTTGTTGCTAACGGCACTGATACTGTGTTTACGTTAGCAACTGCGCCATTATATGCTGTACCTTCAGAACATAATATAATTGTTAAAGTAGACAATGCTATATTAAATGCAGGGTATAATATACAGTACACAATACCAGCAAATAGTCAAAGAGAATTTCCATTAGAAATATTCCAAATACCATCAGGTAGTTTAGACGTTTCTGATGTTAAGGTATTTTTAAATGGTGCAGAAATTACTACTCCGTTGCAATGGCGTTTTGAAATTGCAAACAGTAGTATTACACTAGCAGACGAAGTAGGAGCACCAGGCGACTTACTTGAAATGTATGTAATTACAGATGGCGACTATAGAATCGACGGAACTACAGTTACTTTAGACACAGCTCCGGAATCTAATGCAGTTGTTGAAATAATTCAATTTACTAATCATAATTTATTAGGAATTGAACGTATGAATTATGAAGTAGTAACAAGAACTACATTAATTGAAGCAGACGTCGACTATATTACATACAACAGACTAACAGTTGGTGAAATTACATTGCGTAACCCTGCTATTGATGCAGAATACGTTTGGGTAAGTGTAAACGGCGAGCTACTATCACCTAGTGTAGACTATTATGTAACTGATGATAAATTAAAAGTGCAATTAGTTAGACAGCCAGCAGAAAGTGATATTATAGACATTATTCACTTCACTGCTCCTGTTAGTGTACCTAAGTTTGCATATAGACAATTTAAAGATATGTTAAACAGAACACACTTTAAACGTTTAGACACTGCGCCTACTAAATTAGCACAAGCATTAAACTATTATGATTTACGGATTGAACTAGACGATGCAAGTGAGTTATCGGAGCCAAATAAATCTCAAAATTTACCTGGCGTAATTTTTATTAACGGCGAACGTATTGAGTACTTTGTTAAAGAAGAAAACACACTGCGTCAGTTGCGCAGAGGAACATTAGGCACTGGTGTTAAAGGAACACACTCAGTTAACACTAAAGTTTATGATCAGAACATAAGTAAAACTGTTCCATATAAAGATCAAACATTAGCATACAACGCTACAGCAGACGGTGTTACAAGTGTATTTGAAGTTAGTTACCCAGTAACGTCAATTAATGAGATTGAAGTGTTTACGGCAGGTGTGCGTATGCGTAAGACTGCATTAGATGTGTTTAATCCTGCAACAGCATTAGACAGCCCACAAGGCGATACTATTGTTGCAGCAGACTTTACTTTTGACGCAAATACTAATGCAATTACGTTACTAGCAACTCCAGAAAAGGATACAAGAGTAACAGTTGTCAAGAAAATAGGACAGAGTTGGTCCACAAACGGTACATCATTAGGTGATACAGAAAATAGCATTGCAAGATTCTTACGTGCCGGAACATCTGAGCTACCTGAATAAATACAGTATAGGAAAAAA
>Ga0307488_10001681_pt1 | contig 18546 bp, 16 predicted proteins | sample SB02metaG_FD_202248 | JGI IMG/M metagenome (GOLD analysis project Ga0307488, IMG submission 202248) | Sea-ice brine microbial communities from Beaufort Sea near Barrow, Alaska, United States - SB 0.2 | ecosystem: Environmental > Aquatic > Marine > Coastal | place: USA: Alaska | collected... | reverse complement strand
TGATACTTGGACGTAAAATTATGCCTAACCACAAAGAAATTGTTGATATGCTTAATAAAGTTTCTAATGGTGACGTTCATATTCCTGCTAAAGTAGAACAAACTCTCGCAAGTGCTGAAAAAGATGAGACCGAAGAAACACCAAGTGTATTTGGATTAGGTGACATTGCTTCAAGTCTTGGTGGTCTTGGTAGTTTAGCAGGTGGTCTTGGTAATTTAGGTGAAGGGTTAGGAGACATTGGTAATCTTGTAAATGGTATGAAAGATATGTTTAGTAATCCACAATTTACAGAAGCAATGAGTCAAATGGCACAACAAATGGGAACCCCACAAACTAATGATACAGAAAATGCTGATGGAAATGATGGTAATAATGCCGATGGTAATGATGCCGATGGTAATGATGATACTGAAGAAGGAGAAGCCGCAAATACTGGTGACGAAACTAAAACTGAAGATAAAAAGGAAAAAGCATCAGCTAATTCTCAACCTAACCAACCACCATCTATGTTTAACAATCCCTTATTTTCTGATCTCGCCTCTGAAATAGGAAATACTTTTGATTTTGCTGAAATGGAAAAAGATGGAAAACCTCAAAATATTGGTGATGCGTTAGGTAAATTTATGTCTGGTAATAACCCTGCTAAATTAATGGAACTTGTTGGTAAATTTGGTGGTAAATTACAAAATGAAGTTAAAAGTGGTAACATAAATCCAGCTGATTTACTTAAACAAACAATGAGTGCAGCAGGAGGACAACAAAATCTTGAAAAAATGATGAATAATCCCCAAGTTAAAAACAAAATGAACCAAATGAACTCTCAAAATGCTACCCGTGATAGACTTCGTGCTAAACTTGATAAGAAAAATGCTGAAAAACAAAACGAATCTTAAATTCTAACTATCAAAATAAAAGACTATCAAGTGTTTCACTATTAGTATTGTTATAATTATTTATATTTTCATTATTTTCTATATTATTTAAATTGTCATCCAGAGTGTTTATGCTATTATCCAAATTATTATTTAAATTATTATCCAAATTAGTATCTATACAATTACCTAATGGTAAAAACTCAGTATTATTACCTATACTTTCATTAATATCGCTAAAATTATAATTATTTTCTATTACATTAGCAAATGTAAGTTCTTCAGGTTTCAAATTAAGTTTTTCATTATTTATTTCATTTTGATTTATTTTTTTCATTTTTTCTAATAATTCAAATTCGATAGTTTTATCTAAATTATGTTGTGTTGTATTATTTTCTCCTAATTTATTTAATAATAGTTCAATTGTATTACATTTATCTATTAATATTTGTTGATTTTCTTCTAATTTTGTTATTCTTTTATTTAATGTATCATTTGATAGTGTTGATGTTTTATCAATATGTTTTAAAGATTGATATATATCTTTAATAAACGTAAATATATTTAAATTATTTACAGATGACATTATACACTCCAGAACTAATTATATAATTTTATATAATTTTATATTTGTATATTTACTTCTGGATACACTTTATATTTAAGTAAATATAAAAAAATAAAAAAATAAACTATAAGAAAAGTTATATTATAAATAAAAACAATATAAATAAAATAATAAATATAAAATTAAAAATAAAAATATAAAAGTATGTAAAAGGGTTAGTGTTAATCAATATATGTTTTGGAAGAAATAGTAGTAAAATGTGTTACCATTTTAGTAATAGTTTCTATAATAGTATCTAATTCTTTAATAATATGAGTATCATCTTTATAGGTAATTTTTAAATTTTTAATACCATATAATGAATTATTTATTTTTTCTATAATTAGTTTATATTCTTTTATAATAGGTTCTGGCATATTTATTTTTTTTTCTTTATTTTTAATAATACAAGTTTTAATATAAAGTGAATTATAATAACGTTCAATATTATCAAATAATTTACCAATAACTAAAACAGCATCATTACGACTAATATTATTATAGTATCTCCAAAGTCCTTGAAACATATAAGGTTCTTCTGGTGTTATAATATTATCAGGGGTTACATAAATTTTAAAACCCTCTTCAATTTTAGATATACCAAATAAATTATCATAAAAATAATTTACAAGTGTTTCTGAATCTAAATTAGTAGTATTTGATTCCATTTTTATAATTATAATAGTTTTATTTATAGTAAATTTATTTATAGTTTAATTAATTTATAGTTTAATTAATTTATTATTTAATTAATTTATTATTTAATTATATTATTATTTAATAGTATTATTTATTTTTAAATAATCAAATTATATTATTATTTATTAAAAATTAAAAACGAATTAAAAAGTAAACTAAAATTATTTAAAATGTATATTATAATAGCATCTTTTTTAATAGTTATATTTATATTTTTTTGGCAAACAATATATAATGTTATTGGTGCTTATGCTTCTAATTCTCTAAAATCATCAAATAGTATAATTGGTAATATGTGGTTTATTTGTTTATTAATAATAAACTTAAGTTTAATTATATTTATTTATGTATTTTATTATAATAAAATGAATACACCTGGAGATAGTGGTAATTATGGAGATAAAGGTTTTGATGGCGAAAGAGGAGAACCTTGTTATATAAAAGATAGTAGTTGTAAATTTCGTAATTAAATTTATATAATTAAATTACATATCACATCCATAACATACGTCAGATACTAAATCTTTTTTAACTAATCCAGTTAAATCATATTCTGGACATGAACTTAATACTTTATTAATTGTTTGTTCATATTCTGTTTTATTTATAATGTTTGATTCCATCATTTTTTCATTATTAATTAATTTAGATACAAGAACAACTTTTTGTTCTTCTGGTATATCTTTTGAGGTTTGAATCATTTTAATTGTTTTATTTAATACAGGTAATGGAACATTTATATTTGTTTGAATACTATTTTTATCTTTAACCAATCGTTTCATAATAATATCAATATTATTTTTTTGTGTATCAACATAAGTTTGTAATTTATTTTTATTCATTTCTTTATTTACAATATTAGCTTTATCAAGAGTAATCTGCATATCTTGTGCTTTAGAAGATAATCTGGCAATACTATCACTTTGTGCTTTAATCTTATCTAAATAATATTCTTCTTCTTGATTAGTTACTATATCAGGACTTAATTTAACTTCATTTTTAATTTTTTTATTAATATTATAATATTTACGAGCACATTCATCTGCTTTTTTCAATTCTTCAACAACAGTACATTTTTTTACACAAGCTACTACTTTAACAACTTTACCTTCTGGTAATTGATTTGTATTGGTACTAATAAATGTTCCTGTATAGGGATTTAAATATATAGCCCAATAAATATTATCTTTATTATATTCAAAAACTTTATCAGCAACATTCCAATTTCTTACATCTTTAACACAATGGTCTGGAACACAACATATTCCATTACCAGCTTGTGCTTGTGATTTTATTTCAGCTATTTGACTTTGAATATTACAAAAAATATGACCTATGCTTCTATATCTTGGAGGAGCTATAGGTTTATAAATTTTTAATGGTAAATTATCTATTGAATTATTACTTAAATCACTTTGAAATTTAGAAAATTGTTTAATTGGTTCTAATATTGTTTTAATATTAAGATTACTATTAAAAATATTGTATTTATTTTTAGGTATTATCGCTAAAAAATTATTATCATATTCTGTAAATTGAACATTAGTTATTGGATAAATATAATTACTTGATGATGAACCAGGTTTATAAAATGCGTCTCCTACACTATCCCAAGTAGACTGATTAAATAAACCAAAATTTTCTTTAGTTTTATTATTTTTATTTTTTTTCAAAGTATGTTTATTATTACTTTCATTTTCATTTTCATTTTCATTTTCATTTCCATTTTCATTTCCATTTCCATTTTCATTTTCATTTTCATTTCCATTTCCATTTTCATTTTCATTTTCAATATTTGTAAAATATTCTTTTGATTTACTTATATTGTCTATTATATTTATAGTTATATAAGGTATAATATATTTAATTTTCATATTTTTCAAAGTATTAAAAACACCATACATTAATTTATTATCTGTCATTGGAATATTTACAATAGCATCATAATAAGATTGTATTTCTGGATTACTATTTAATGTAACACTATTTATATCATCATATGCTGATAAAAATGATTTACATATTTCGATATTATCTAATATTTTTAAAAGTTTATCTTTATTATCAATCAGATTTATATAATTTAAAAATTTAACATTAGTATGTTCTTTATCATATATTGTAATCATATTGTCACATAACTCTTTTAAATAATTAATAATATCAAGTATTGATACTAAATTAAATATAGTAACTTCAATTTCTTCAAAAGTAATATTGTCTTCTTTAAGATTTATAAATGGTTTCGCAGGAATTTTACCTAATATATTAGCTTTATTATATGATTGATCTGCGTTTAATGATAATGGTAATGTAAATAAAATTTCTGTTTTATTCCCATAACTTATTATAAATTTACCACTTAAACCAACAGGTAAAATTAACATATCTTTATTTTTTTCTGAAATATTTTTATTAATTACATTATTATTAAATAAACCATTAAGACCAATAGATTGATTATTTAATTTAATATATAATTTTTCACTATTATTTAAAATATTTTTAGATAAATTAAAATCTATATTTTTATTATTATTGGTAATAATAGTATTTAAATCTATAAAAGTATTCGCACATTTATTAATATTACTTTTAATTAAATTCATTGTATTAATATTTTTAATTAAAGTTTCATATTCATAATATTTTGTATTACTATATTCACTACCAAAATTTACAACTAAATCAAAGGAAACAGGTGGTTTTATATCACTAATACCTTTTTTTATTAATAAAGATAATTGGTTTGATTTTGGCGGGGAATAATCTTTATTTTGACTAATCATATCACCTAATTTACAATATTGATTATTAAGTAAATGAGGCTGATAAAAAGCAAATTCTTTATTTAATTTATTATTTGACATCATATTATATATTTTTGTGCTCCAACTTTTAATCATATTTTTATTATTTAAATTATTTATATTTTCAATAATTTGATGTGATTTTATTTTTGATAATAAATCAACAGCATTGCCATTATTTATATCATTTTCAAAACCTTCTTTAATAGTATTTAAATTATTGTTATGTGTTATATCTTTTACAGGTGTTTGTCTTTTATATACACTTCTTACTATAAGTATTATAATAATTAAAATACATAAATAAATTATATTTTTTTTATTAATAAGAGTCATTTTTAATTTTACTAAATATAATTAGTATTTATTATATTATTTATATATTTTATTTTATATATTTTATTTCATATATTTTATTTCATATATTTTATTTTATATATTTTATTTTATATATTTTATTTTATATATTTTATTTCATATATTTTATTTCATATAAATTTTAAAAAACTTAAAAACTATAAAAATGAGTTGAATAATATGGTAAAAAATAAAATAAGTTTATTTATTTTATATAAAATCATAGATTTATTCATCATAATTAAGATTAACATCTAAAAATAATTTATTGTTATCTTGTGATTCTAATCTTTGATTTGCTAAATCACGTATTGTTGAAGCATCTCCTTTTTGTTTTTGATATTGTAAAATTCTAATTTTATCTGCGGTTGTATCTCTTGATTCACGTTTAGTTTCTATATCTTGAATTACTTTATTAAGTTCATCAATTTGTTCTTGTTGATTTTTTAACTTTAATAAATATTGTTTATTACGTTCAAGACGTATTTTTTCTGATTTTACTTTATCTTGATATTCTAAATTATCACAAATTTGTTGGGTTTTTGTTTGTTTTTCAACTAAATTATCAATATTAGGACAAACATTAACATCATCTAAATTATTTTTATTTAATAAAACATTAACATATCTTTTAAAATCTTTAACATCTTTATCATTTGGATTCATACCATTTAAATTTAAAGATGTAATATTTATATTATGTGTTGAACTTAATTGGTATTCAAATATAAGTTTATCAGCAATAATAGGTTCATCTAAAAATATAAATACATTATTTTTATTTATTATATATTTATCATTACGAACTTTATATTTTTTAGTTACAGTAAAACTATTATTAGGGTATATTGTATTATTATATTTAATTGTAAAATTAAAAGGTTCTGTTGATGGTATTGATGTTTTTGAAAAAATAATTCCATTTATTTTTAATGAATAAATTTTAAAATTATCACCATTATTAATATTACTAAATTCAGTAGTATTTATATTAGTTGATGCTATATTATTATGTGTAGGATTTATAACAGATATATTTTCTAATTTTTCTGACATTATATCATAATCTTCTTTTGAAAGTAATTTTCTTGAACCACCAAATATAGAATAGTTTGATATATATCCTATATTTTGATTATCAAAAAAATCTGCAATATTATTATCTTCATCTGCTATACTAATAACAATTTTTGATGTATAAACTATTAAATTATTTTCATCTGTAATATTATTTATATTAAGTTCATACGGACTTTGTTTTTCTCCGGAACCAGTGACATCATTAAGAAAATCAATACCTGTCATGTCATATGTTTTTAAATTGCGCATATTATTATTATCATCTAAATATTCAATATAAATCTTTGATATATTATTTTTATCAAATTTATTTATACCATTACTATTTTTATTATTATTAGTATTAAAATGTAATACTATTGAATCGATTCTGTGTTTATTTGCAAATTGTAAAATACATTTATTATCAGAATAAATTGGAACATTATTTGATTTTTTTAAAGAAAGACTATTACCATAATTATCATATGAAATAGTACTAAATTTTTCAATTGTTGTATTTATTTCATTATTTATATTAGTTTTAGAATCACTTTTATTTTCATCATTAATTTTAAATAATCTATACACTATAAATAATATTATTAATATAACAAATACTTTAATAATATTATTTATATTAGGTTTTTCAACAAATTTATTTATTTTTGATAACATTATTTTAATTATATAATTTATTTTATACTAATATTTTATTTTATTAAAATATTATTTAAAAATATTATTATTTTTAAATAAATAATTGTTAATATATTATATAATATATATATTATAAAAATGAAAAATGAAAAATGAAAAATGAAAAATGAAAAATGAAAAATAATAAACTTATTATAAACTAACTTATTATAAACTAAACTTATTTAAAAAGGCATCCAACGTTGAGCTTTAAAAGAGTAGCATGGTTGAACTGTAATATTACCATTTTTATTTGTTAAACAATTTTGATTATTCACTGATTTTATCATTGTAAAAGGATAATTAATACTACTCTTATCAACATTATCAAATGGTATTGATTTATCAATATGTTTTTCATATTCTTGTTCATTTATAATATGTTCCATACTAAATAAATGTTTTTGATTTTTATCATTACATTTATATATATCATAATCAGTAGCACCTACTGATAAACATCCTTCATTCATATTTATCATATATCCTTTCATTGTATTTCCTGTTTCAGGATTTACATATTTAGTATTTGGTGTTTGTGTTAAACTAAGTTCTTGACCATTATTTAAAGATTTTATTTTACTATAAGATTCATTTTTTACTTTGTCTAATTTTAATTTATTTGTTATATTTTCTAAATCTATAATTTTGTTTTCTAAATTTGTAATATTATCATCTAATATATTACTATCATCAATAGACCCTTCATTAATATTAGTTATATATTTATTAATTGTTGTATTTATATTATTCTGTAAATTAGTATCAATAGCCTCATCATTTTCATCATATAAATCATTAATATAAGATTGTGGTCTAATTTTATTTAATTGACTTATAATATTATTTATTTTATTATTATTATTTATAATTTTAGTTTCAGCATAATCACTTGCTATATTAAAATATTCTTTAATATCACTATCTTTATTATTTACTTTATTATTTACTTTATTATCTTGATGATTTTTATATAAAATTAAAATTATTATACTTATAATTAATATTATTGATATTATTGATAAACCTAAATATGTATTACAAATTTCCATTTTATATTTTTATTTTTTATTTGTAATTTATATAATATAAATATAAAATTTATGAAAAAAATATTAAACTTATTTTAATAAAAAATAAAAAATAAAAAATAAAAAATAAAAAATAAAAAATAAAAAATAAAAAATAAAAAATAAAAAATAAAAAATAAAAAATAAAAAATAAAAAATAAAAAATAAAAAATAAAAAATATTTTATTATAAATTATTATAAATTATTATAAATTATTATAAATTATTATAAATTATTATAAATTATTAAACAGAGCATATAGTATCTGTCTTTTCTATATTATCAATAATATTTTTTAATTTTTCATTAATTTTTGTAAGTTTATTTAATGTATTAAATACTTCACCATCTTGTGTATCTCTATCTTTATATAAAAAATTAATATAAGCATTATTTAATTCATAAAATTTTTTTAAGTCATTATCCTCATTTATTGTTTTTAGTAAATTTTGATAATTAAATTTATTATTACTTGTGTTTGTATTTTTACATCTTCCATATATCTCTTCTAATATTTTTGTATATTTATTAATTAAATTAACAGTATTTTTAATTTTAGATGTATCATTTAACCTTAATATATATTTCATTAATTTTTGTTTTGAATATGTATAAAGTTTATTTATAGCTTTATTATTTTCTATTTTTATTAATTTATCATATTTATCTCTACAATTATATTCTGCAGAAGTATTTCTTTTTTTACTAAACCAGCCTTTTGTAATTTTTTTACATTTATTTCCTTTTTTCTTTATATAGTTTTCTATTTCATCAATATTTTTATTAATATTACTTTTTTTTTTCATTTTTTTAGTTATAGGTGCTAAAAATATATTTACATTTGAACTTGATGTTTGTATATATGATTTTTTATAGTCTTCTCTTAAACTGTCTGTTTCTTTTTTCTGCTTTTCTTTTTCTTCTCTAGCTTTACGTTGGCTATTACTTTCACGGTATCTATTATTTATGAGCCTACCATATTGATTTTGTCTCATCGTTGAAGACATTTTTTATTATTAAACTAATTATATTATAAATAGATAATATTTATTACAATAATATTAAAAAAATAAAAATTATAATTTATAATTTATAAAAAAATTATTTATATTTACTTTCTACCATTTCTACGTTTAATAGATTTAGATTTTTTAGATTTTTTAGATTTTTTAGATTTTTTAAACTTACGTTTTATACCACAACTACTACAGCCGCCACCACCAGTCATGTTCATTGAAGGATAAAGATTTGGTCCAGCATATTCGCCATTTTCCCAAACCATACCTTGACTAACAGCATGTTGCTTACCACCTGATAATAATTCAGGTGAGCCTTCGGCATAATAACCATCTGGTTTATTACCAAAATAAGAGGGTGGTAAAACATATCTACCGGCATCACCACCACGCATAACTTTAGATGATTTACGAGCACGCGAGAGCATACGTTTAGATAATGAACTTGCTTTTTTATTTAAATTTTTTTTAGTTTTACGAATTTGTTTAAGCATATTGATAACTGATAATTTGTTTATATATTAATTAATAAAAATAATAAATATTAAAGTATATATTATATTATAAAAATATTATTTTTATTCTTAATTAAAAAATAAAATATTATTTTTTTATTTTTTTATTTTTTTATTTTTTTATATAAATAATTAAAATAATAATCTTATTAAAATAATAATCTTATTAAAATATAAATTAAATATATAAAATAGTATAATAAAAATACTTGGAAATATAAATTAATATTAATATTAATATTTGAAAAATATAAAAACATTAAAATATGAATACTATTTCTAAACCACAGAATAAAACAAATGATAAAAAAGATAATTTATTACAAACACTTGTAAATTTAGGAACTGTTCTTTTATTTTTTACAATAGTAGTAATTATTTACAAATTATTTATAAAAGTTGATTATAAAAATTTACGAGAAGGATTTGAAGTTAATAAAGATAAATTTGAAAATACTGTTAGTGAAACAAAAACAAATACTATTTACGAATCTTCATTAAAAAATATATATGGAGATAATAAAAGATTATTATGTAGTTTATTACCAAGTATAAATGAAAAATCAAATATTTGTAAAGTAGATAATGAACCTTATATTATATATAAATTTCCAGTTCATATTATAAAATTAATAGATGGTAGTATATTATCAGTATTCAATGATGGTAATATTTATCAAAAAGATACTATTAAATCTACATTATGGAAAGGTCCAATTAAAAATAGTATGCCTTTAGGAACTATACCTTTAAGAATGGTTACATTATCTACTGATTTAAAAACATTATTTGGTATTGGATATGATAATACATTATATGTTAAAGAACCAACTAAAGATATTAATCCAACTATAAATATATCTGGGGAATGGAAAAAAGTTCCTAATAATACTGATATTATTTACATATTATTTGATAATAAAACAAATTATTTAATTTCAATAGATATAGATGGTAAATTATTTACAAAAACATCACACGATATTACAGGTGATAATCAAGAATTAATTACTTTAATTGATAGACCTATTTTAAGAGCTTATTATGATTTAAATGGATATATGTTAATTATTGATAATAAATTTGATTTATATAAATTTTCAGATATTAATTGGAAAACATCTCAATTACAAACTAAAAGAGGAGCAAATCCAAACAAATTACAAGATATTTTATATGATAATGATGGTAAATTATATGGTCTTGTCTTTAATCAAAATAGTTTTATGCTTCAAATTATGAAGCAGAGCGCAGTTTATTATTTATCAGATTTTAAACCATTAGATATGATATTATCAAGTAAAAATGAATCTAATTTTATTATGTCAGAACAAGATATATTAAAAGCTAAACTTGGAAGTTTATATGATTATAAAAAATATAATATAGATGAAGATGAAACAGATAATGACCCTAATTTTGCTTACCAAAAACAACTTTTAGAAAGCAAGCGCGATTTAAGACAATTTTGTGCGAATAGAGGTTCAAATACACAAAATGTAAATTATGAAAATTATGAACTTTTAGCTGATGTTGAAAATAATAATAATAAAATTGGTAAATTAAAAAATGTTATAAAAAATTTAATGAAATATGAACCTGACAAAAAACAAATTCAAGAAAAATATGCAATTCTTAATAAATAAATTTAATATAATTTTTTTAATATAATTTTTTTAATATAATTTTTTTAATATAATTTTTTAATTTTTTATATTATTAAATAATAGATAATAAAAACATATAATAAATAATTATATTAATATATATATAATACTATATAAAAATATAATATAATTTAAAATGTTAGCTGATTTAAAACCTATATTTGGTAAAGTATTAGTAATTTTAATAATAGTTTTAGCATATTATTTAATAACGAAATATAATAATGAAACGCGTAATGAAATTAATAGTACATTTGAATCATTTGAAAATAATATAAATAAAAATAAAACAAATTATATAAAATTAAAAGAAACATATATTGAACCAAAAGATACGTCATTAGATTTATTATATACTAATTATTCTGGTGAAGAATTAAATAAAGATACTTGGGAAGATAAAACATTAGATCAATGTGTCGATACTTGTAATAAAATGAATAATTGTGTTGGTTTTAGTCGTGATAGTGTATTAGATACAGAACCATCTAAATGTTATCCAAGAACAATTATTGATAAATGTCATAGCAATAGAAAAGGTAATTATAAACAAATGAGTAATGCTCTTAAATATAATTCATATATTAAATCAGATACTACTGATATTATCAATAAATGTATTGGTGATACAGAATTAACTTTAAATCGTAATATTCATATCAAATCATATTTAATGCCAAATACATATATTGGAAATATTGGAGATGGTCGTGTATCTATGGTTGATATTAAAACAAGTAATTTTAAAAAAAATTGTAATTTTAGATTAGAAAAAGGTAAAGAAGGTGTTGGTTCTGTTTCTTTTTTACATATAGATACAAATAAATATTTATATAGAGATAATAATAATGAACTTATTTTTAAAAGTATAAATAATACAAAAACAGAAGATAGACAAAGAGTTAGTTTTAATATTATAGATGGTTTATCAAATGGTATTATATTAAAAGCTATACCAATAGATGGTGAAACTATTGATAAATATATAATGATAGATGAACCATATTTAACTATTTCTACTATAAATGAGGATAATATTACTAAAAAAAATAAATTTACTAAACAATCAACTTTTTATATTGTTGATAATATTATTAATACTCAAATCATTGATAATAAAAATAAAATTAAAAATACTAATACTAATATGAATAAAAATACTAACAAAAAAACTAATACCGATAAACAAAATAACACTATAAATGAAGGATTCGAAAATAAACTTGAAAATAGTAATAATATAGATTTTTATAATAAATTATTTAATCCAAGTGAAAACATTAATTTATCAAACTATTTAGAAGATAATTATTCACAATCTGAATATAATTCTAATATTACAACAATTAATAAAAAAATAAATTCAACTATGTTAAATAAAACATTATCAAATTCAATTTCAAAAAATGAAGAAGAATATAAATCTATTAATGATTTAAATAAAGAAATAGAAAAAGAAATCAATAATCAAAATATAAATGTAAATGCTAAAAATGATACAATTATTAATAATTTAGATAAAATGAAAATTAAAGATTTGGCCAATGATTATTTTTTTTTAAAAACTATATCTTTGAATAAATAAAAAATAAATAAAAAATAAATAAAAAATAAATAAAAAATAAATAAAAAATAAATAAAAAATAAATAAAAAATAAATTATATAATTATTCATTATAAAATATAAATATAATATAATAATATATAAAATAAATTTATAAATTTATAAAATGTTTATTAATGATGGTAAAAGTTTATTTGGAAATAAAGGATTAATATGCTCTTTAATCATAATATTAATTTTATTATATTTTAGTTATACTAAATGTCTTAATAAAATGAATTATATTAATAATACTAATACTAATACTAATACTAATGATACTAATAATGATACTAATAATTATAATACTATTATTGAACCATTTTTTGAAAATGATAATAGTGACGATGAATCTTATTTACCTAAACCTGAAAATGTACGTATTAATATTGAAGGTAATAATATAATAGTTAAATTTACAATGTCAAAAATAATGGGTATTAAAACACCATCTAAATTTATTTTAGTATTAGCACAATATGATAATAATAAAAAAAATACTGGTAATAATAAATTTTATTTAAGTAATGAATATGAATTAGATTCATCTGTAAATATAGACGCAACTACGTATCAAACAAATATCTGTACTTTATTTGATGGAGAACCTAAATGTTCATATAAATTTAGTGATTTAAATATTTCTGATGAAAATGGTAATTTATTTTATTATAAACTTGGTATTTCTGCTGTTTATAAACATACAAATACATCATTTGTAATGCCATATAATGTAAATACACAAGATAAATTATTTACTTTAAATTCATCCACAGAAACCCAAAATCAACAATATACAGATTTTTTAAAATATCAAGAAAATTTAAATAAAAAAAATACTAATATACTAAAAAATAGTTCTATGATTTCTACTGCAGATGGTCAATATGAACTTATTAAATCACAATTAGGTAATTATCCTGATAATTTATTATTAGATGAACAAACTATTAATCAAAAATCTCTTAGTGATTTAGTTGATAAAAATATGTCTAATGGTATTTTAAATATTAATGTAAAAATGGATTCTAATGATTTAAACACTATATAATTTAATTCATATATTATTTTTTTATAATTTTTTATTAATTTTATATAATTTATAATAATTACAAAAATAAAAATTTAAAATATAATAATATAATAAGATTGTCTTATTTATTGTTTAATATAATATTTATTATATTATATTATAAAATATTTATAATAAAAATGTTTATTGATTATATATATTTATCTTTAATAATAATTATATTATTTTTTATTATATTTCTAATTTATTTAAGTTATGAATATAGAAATATAGAATGTTTTAATGTTCCTATTATTAATTCTTTATCAGGTATAAAAAGTAATATATTAGATACTAATAATTTAAGTTTAGATTTTGATAGTGAATATAAAAATCTAAATAATGAAATTAATAATAGAAATATATCAAGAGATAATCTAAAAAATATAGAACTTTATAAAAAAACACAGAAAAATTTTTTAGATTCAGAAAAATTAAAAGAATTAAATAAAACTATAAATACAACTGATATAAATAATAATTATCAATTTACAGATAAATTAATTAAAACTATTAAATCAAAATATAATGCTCAATATTTAAGCACATTTTCAAATGATATGAAAAAATATGGTATTTTAGCTAATGATAAATGTTTAACTGTAAATGGTTTATGTAAAGATGAATTTTGTTTATTAGAATGTCAAAATAATTTATATACAAGTGATAGCCAAAAATTTACTACAAAACGAATTACTAATAATAAAGAAGCAGCTAATGAAATGAATGTTAATATTGATAGAATTAGTGAAAAAAATATATATCCTTATAATATTTTTAAATCCAGTGTAAATGATAATTGTCTTACTATATCTAATGATGGTGTTACTATAGAACGTTGTAATTTAAATAATATTAGACAACAATGGGAAATTTCACCTGATGAAAATTTATGTGTATTAGAATAAATTATATTTATTATAAACTATTCGTTCTACAATGAGGTTCTGGATAATCAACTAAATGACATACTGGATAATTATAAGGTTGTCTATAAATAGGATATTCATAAAAAACTAATGGTGTAATACCTTTATTGCCAGCACCACTTTTAATATTACCATATGGTAATTGTTGATAATTTACCCAATTTTCTTTAACAGGCTTACATTCAACAACAAAGATATTTATTAATAAAATAAATAGTATAAATGTAAATACAATTGTAATTTTATTTGATGAAAACATATTAATATTTTTTTTATTATTATTATTATTATTAGATAATAAATTTATGACTAATAAAAAAGAAATCACTAAAAAAGAAATCACTAAAAAAGAAATCACTAAAAAAGAAATCACTAAAAAAGAAATCACTAAAAAAAATAATAAAGTATAAACTATAAAATCTAAATAATAATTTGGATATTATAGTTTATACTGTAATACCAAAGTGCATTTTACAATAATTACTTAATTTTAAACTATATTTGTAACTAATATAATCTGTTAGTTTGATAGATTTAAGTTTTGTAAAACATTTTTTAATATTATCCATATTACTAACATCCATAATAGAAATATCATTTCTATTTTTAGATTTTTTATCAAAATAATTATCTAATTTTGATTTAATTTCTGTAGTTGTTACACTATCAATATTTTTAAGTGTAAAATAATCTTTAACTAATTCATCATCAAAATTATAAGTCGGTAATAAAATTTTACAACCTTCTTTTCTTTCTGAATTTATTTTTGTTAAATTAGCTTTAAAATTTTCAATAGTTTTATATTCTTGAATAATTTTTAAATTTGAATTAAAAGTAGATTTATATAATCTACAATTAAAATCGGTTCCTGTTAAAAAAGCAATATCTATAAGTTCTTCAGTTGATACATTTAAAACTTCTAATATTTTTTGCTTATTGTATAATTTAAATGTATCATTTATGTAATCTAAACTTTTCAATACATAAGGAATATCAAATAACAACATATCAAAATCTTCAGAATAAACATATTTTATTAAATTAGATTTTATAATTTCTGCCATTATCTGGTCACCTTCGTAATTATCAATATGTATATAAACACAATCTAAACTATCAAATAATTTTTTACATTCATTAATAACCCATAATGGAATATTACAAGCTTTTTTTCTTAATGTAGTTAGTTTATCACTCTTTTCGGAATCACTATTTTCGGAATCACTCTTTTCAGTTTCAGTTTCAGTTTCAATATCTTCTTTTAATATAGTTTTGATACTTAAGTTTGCTTTTTGTCGAATGTTTGTGTTTTTTTGACTTTTAACTAACTGTGTTATGCCATCAAATACAAAAACTGGTATAGTTTCATATTTTTTCATTTTTTCAATAAAATTTATCATTTGTAAATAAAACTCATATGGATTTTTAATGTTTTCACGCATCATACGATGTAATAAGCCTTGTGTATCTATTACAATAACCTCACCTTTTAAATCTTTTAAGCTACGAGTTTCACTTTTATAAAATCCATTAATTGAAGAATATCCACCTTTGACACCCATTTTTAAAAACTAATAACAGCTTAGTATATATAATATACTTATAACTATAATTATATTAAAAAATCAATTTTCATAATTTTTTTACAAAAAATATGTTTTTTAATAATACATCTTTAATATTATATTTTTATTATTTTTTTAATTTACCAATTTCGTATTTTTTTAACATTTTTATAGCATATGTGCTATGACCTATATTATTAAATAATTCTGTTGCATCTTTTCCAACACCTTTCATAATAATATCACCACCTGGATGTTTAGAAATCCAATTTGTAATATCTGCGACTTTATTATTAATTACTATCCACGCATCATTTTTTTTATTATGTTTTTTAACATCATCTATTGTATATTCTTTTTTTTTTTCTTTTTTTTCTATTTTTTCTATTTTTTCTATTTTTACTTTTTGTTTAATACTACTTTTATTTTTTTGTGTTTTTTTTGCTTTATTATTTATTTTATTATCAATATTTTTATTTGATTTTTTATTTGATTTTTTAAGTTTAGTAATACGTTTAATAGTTTTCATACTTTTTTTATTACTATATTTAATATTAATACCTAATTTATCTAATACATAATTAGAAGTTTCTAATGCGCCTTCTACCCAAGCTTGATGAGAACTATAATTTTCACCACATATATATAATTTTTCATTATCTATTGGTTGTATTATATTTTTTATTATTTTTTTTCTATCATATCCTTTTTTCCAATATCCTGCTCCAGAAGTCCAGTTACAATGTTTATACCATTTTGCTTTTGGAATAGTAATATCAGGAAATAATTGTTTTAATTGTTTGTTTAATGTTGTTTCAAATGTTCCATTAATAACTTCTTTAGTCCAAAAGTTAGCAAAGTTTGAATCAGTATAAGATATCATAATTACCCCTTTTTTATAATTAATTGGAATTATATATTTAATAGGTAAATTAGTAGATATTTTTTGCATCTTATCAAACCATACTTTACCAGTCTCTTTATTTAAAGGATAACGTGCATATATACGATATAATGGTTCATTTTGTATTGAATTTAAATTTTTATATAAATCTTTATTATTTTTTAAATAATCTATTAAAAGTAATTTATTTTTAGGTATAGCAAGTATTAAATGTTCTGTTTTTAATACTTTATTATTATCACATTTAAGTTCATAATATATACTATTATTAGTATTATTATGATTATGATTATGTTTCTTATTAATACTTTCTAATGAATATTCTTTAAATATTGTAACATTTTTAACTTTTTTTAATTTATTATAAATTAATTCAGCAAGTTGTTCCATACCACCATTAATACAATAATATTTCATTTTATCAGAAAATTCATTTGTAAATAAGTTAATTGCTTCAAGAGCATTTAATATTCCAAGTTCAGAATAATATGGATAAATATCTATTAAATATTGTTTAATAGTTGGATATTTTTCACTTATAGTTTTATATTTTTTTTCTATTTTAATTTTTTTATTTTTTCCTAAATCATAATCAACACTATCAAGTATTGTCATATCTATAAGTTCTTCATCACTTATATTATATTTTTTTATAATTTTTTGTAAATAATTTATAAACTTATCTATAGTAGGAAATATTTTTTCAAGAACATTATCATATTTAGGATTAATTGCTTTGTAATTTATTGTATTTGTAATAGGATATAATTTATTAGTTAAATTTAATTCTTTTACTAATGATACAACTCTATGTTGTTTAGTATTAAATCTTGCACCACCACCATCTACAATAATATTATCATATTTAATAGAATGTAATCTTCCTCCTATATATTGAGAAGCTTCAATGATACATATTTTTTTATTAGGAAAATTTTTATTTAAATTATAAGCAATATATAATCCTGATATACCAGAACCAACAATTGTATAAGCATACATTTAATATAAATACTTTATTATAATAATTAAATATATTAAATTTAAATAATGAAAAAATGAAAAAAATAAAATTAAAGAAATAAATTAATTAATAACTAA
>Ga0307488_10001680_pt1 | contig 18549 bp, 16 predicted proteins | sample SB02metaG_FD_202248 | JGI IMG/M metagenome (GOLD analysis project Ga0307488, IMG submission 202248) | Sea-ice brine microbial communities from Beaufort Sea near Barrow, Alaska, United States - SB 0.2 | ecosystem: Environmental > Aquatic > Marine > Coastal | place: USA: Alaska | collected... | reverse complement strand
CCTCTATTGGCCAGTACTTTTAAGTCGGGGCGAACTTCGCCAATTATACGCGCTAATATAACGCCTTCAATGCCACCAAATGGATGGTTACTAGCAATGACTACTGGGCCGGTTTTAGGGATTTTTCGCTGCAATTCCTCTTTACCGTGAATATCAAGTTCAAGTATTTGTATGAGTCGATCTGAAAAATCTTCTTTGCTCAAACCCTGCATTTTATACTTTCGGTAGAGCATATCCATTTTTTTGATGCCAAGCAGGCGATCAAGAAACCAGATAAGGACCTTGTTACCAAAGTTAGACCCTGGAGAGATGTTACGAATACTAATGGCGCGCTGCATGAATTTCAATGTCTTTGATGTTGAACTATCTTTTCGATAATGATGATTTTTAATGTGACCAAGATTATCCTTTTTTCTTTCATTTTGTTAGTGCTTCTTTTAGGTTTATTTAACCTTTGTATTTGTTGTCACTTACTTAAGTACTTTGGGCATACTCAATTAAAACGTATAATTAACTCAAATTTATGCTTGTTTGTTGCAAGCCGATAAAGCCAAAGGAGATGGCAATAGATAATTCGCGTTATAGCTATTCTCACCTAAACTTTTGTCATGAGTTAAAAATATTTCATTAATAAAATAATAAACATGAGAGAAACGCATGCTACTAATGTCTCAACTACATATTGATATTGCAAGAAATTCTACGGATGATTTGAACTTGTTTCACGACAAGAGTCGTTGGCATTGGTTGCGCGGGAATCCATTTGAGGGCCCTATAGCACTTGGCTTTCAGTTAGGTTGTTTTATTGAATATCAGTGCAAACTACTGGCAATGAATAGCGTGAATGAAATAGATACAGACCAATTTAGATTCAGCGGGTATGAATTCAGTTTTGCAAATTGTGTAAGACCCGATGATGAGATAAGTCTCAGTCTTAAACAGGGAAAGTGGTCGAGTGGCGATGGTTCTAGTGTTTACAGTCGACGCTTTATTCTCAATGCGAATAAGAAACCAACCATTGTTGGATTCAAGCGTGACGGTAATCAGATGACATTGCCAATGCCCGCCAAACTACCACCGATGCATATGCTTAATGCGTTGCCAGATCGGGAAATCGTGCCGGGTACAAATTACTTTTTAAAACGCAAATATATGATTGTTGGTAATGCTAAAAACTTTCTGGCAAGCGCGGGGGTTGAACAGAGTTTATTCATAGATGAATTTTCAGATAAAGTGGACTTTCCTGAAATGTATCCATTGGGACTTATTTCCTCAGCATTACTTGAAAGAGCAGTATTTGAAGATATTGATTTAATTTCCCACCCTATGATTTATGTAAGTCAGAAACTTTGTATTGATAAACAGCAGTTAGAAGAATTGCGCAGTAACGACCCGATTAATATTCTTGTGGGCCCGGATATTTCAGATGATGCTAATGAGTTTGGTCCTGAATCAAGCCGCAAAAAACGTATAATCCAAGAATGCATCGCTTATGGCAAGGAAGATAAGCCCTTATTTATAGCAAAAATAAGCTTAACTCCCTTAAATAGTTTAAAAAAACTGGAATTATGATTAATTAACGTGGTTTTTTTGCCCGTTTAGGTCCCAAGTAAGGCATAATATGTGGCATAAATTTTGACTCATATGCACGGTGGACTTGGCATGACGACAACGCTTACTATTCAAACCCCAGACGATTGGCATTTGCATTTTCGCGATGGCGAAATGCTAAAAGAAACTGTGCCGGCAACGGCTCGTTGTTTTAAACGCGCTATCGCTATGCCTAATTTGGTGCCTCCGGTCACGACAACTCAAATGGCATTAGATTATAAACAGCGTATTTTAGATGCAGTGCCCCCTGGTATTGAATTTGAGCCACTGGTGACGTTGTTCCTGACTAATCAAACTTCCACACAAGAAATCAAAAATGCGAAAGTTGCAGGTATTGTTGCATCCAAATTATACCCGGCCGGGGCGACCACTAATTCTGATGCCGCTGTAAAGGGAATAAAGACGCTATATCCCGTTTTTGAAGCGATGCAAGAAGTGGGTATGTTGTTGCTTATTCACGGTGAAGTAACCGAAGCGCATATTGATATTTTTGACCGCGAGAAAGCGTTTATTGAGACTTATTTACGTGACATTGTAAATGACTTTCCGAACTTGAAGGTTGTTTTTGAACATATTACCACGAAAGAAGCCGTCGACTTTGTGCTCGAATCTTCCGATAATGTGGCCGCGACCATAACGCCTCAGCATTTGTTACTTAATCGTAACGATTTATTTGTAGGTGGCTTGCGACCGCACAATTATTGTTTACCGGTGTTAAAACGTAATATCCATCAACAAGCATTAAGACAAGTCGTAGCATCAGGTTCAAAAAAATTCTTTTTAGGCACTGATTCAGCACCGCATGAAAAGCATAAAAAAGAAAACGCTTGTGGCTGTGCTGGTTGCTACAGTGCATGGAGTGCGATTGAATTATATGCAAAAGTGTTTGAAGATTTGGGTGTCATTGAAAAGCTAGAAGGTTTTGCCAGCCATTTTGGTCCGGATTTTTATGGGCTGCCGCGCAATAAAGGTACCATCACACTCAACAAACAAAGCTGGGAAGTTCCTAGCAATATCAAATTAACCACAAACGATGGCACGGACGATGAAATAGTGCCATTTTTTGCGGGTGAAACCCTACAATGGAAATTAGCATGACATCAACTGCTGCAAATAGCGCAACTTCATTTTCTAGCTTGGGTTTATCAGAACCGTTGATGGAAGCCTTAAATGCCTTAGAGTTTACGCAAATGACACAAACTCAACAAGCGTGCTTACCTGATGTATTGGCAGGGGCTGATGTTGCTGTGCAAGCGAAAACAGGTAGCGGTAAAACACTCGCGTTTGGATTGGGGCTGCTAAGCAAAATCGATGTCGAGGCTAAAAATCCGCAAGCGCTTATTATGTGTCCAACACGCGAATTAGCCGAACAAGTGGCTGAGCAAATTCGTATATTGGCAAAACGGATGTCTAATTTAAAAGTGGTGGCGCTAGTGGGTGGAATGCCTATGGGACCACAAATAATATCATTACGTTATGGTGCTAATGTGGTGGTTGGCACACCAGGCCGCATTATGGACCATATTGGCAAGCGCACATTAAGCTTAAAAAAGGTAAATTGTTTTGTCCTTGATGAAGCCGATCGCATGCTTGATATGGGTTTTGAAGACGAGATGCGAGTGGTTATGCACCATCTTTCACAAACAGCTTCAGCTGCAACAAGACAAACTTTGTTATTTTCGGCTACTTTTCCGGACCAAATAAAAAGTATTACCGATCAATACCAACGCAATGCAAAAATCATAAAGGTTGAAGATGGGCAGTCAGCGCCGAATATAGAACAACAAGCTTATCGTATTAGTAATGAACACCGGACTCAGGCGGTAGCAGCTTTGCTGACTCATCATCAAATAGAGTCAACTATTGTATTTTGTCGTACAAGGCGTGAAACCCGAGAGCTCAGTGAAGAGTTATACCAAATGGGATTCGCAGCTGTAGGGTTGCATGGTGATTTAGAACAGTCGGAACGTAGTCAAGTACTCGCTAGATTTGCAAATAAAACCGTCAGCGTGTTAGTGGCGACTGATGTTGCTGCGCGTGGACTCGACATTGAACGTGTTGACTTAATCATCAATCACAGAGTAAGCGAAGACATCGATACTCACACGCATCGAATTGGACGCACAGGGCGAGCCGAAGAAAAAGGCTTAGCTATTACGTTAATTGATGATGCTGAAGAACGCAGGTTAGACGAGATAGCAGCAAAAACAGATGCGAAAATCAGCAAACTTCATATTCAAGGTGTGCGCTTTCACGCAAACCGCATAAGAGAGCCTGAATTTGTTTGTATCGCGGTGGATGGCGGTAAACGTGACAAGTTGCGCGCTGGAGATATTTTAGGAGCGTTAACTAAAGAAGCTGAAGTACCGGGCGAAGATATCGGTAAAATCTCTATTTCGGCTCGTAATACTTATATTGCGATCAAAGCCAGAAGCGTAAAGCGGGCATTAAGTCAGTTTCGTGAGCGCCGTATTAAAGGGAAGCGTTTTAAGGCTAGAAAGCTCTAAGTCAGCATAACTAGATGCTATTGTAGATTGATCTGACTTGGTCAAATAAATTTAGAGAATAATAAAAAGAGATTATAATGAATAATAAACTGCTTGGTATCATCTTGATTATATTAGGAACTACGTTATGTTTGTGGGGGTACGATGTTTACAACTCTGCGGGTTCACAAGTTGAGCGCGCTTTTAGCGGAGACACCCCTATTGAAGCTTGGTTAGGTTTAATTGGTGGCGCCATTTGTCTTGTGATTGGCACATTCAGGCTAAAATAGCCTTAAATTATTGCCTGTTGTAAAAATCAGGTATAACGTTTATTTTTTTTGTACTATGCTTATTGACGTATCTAATTCCTCTCATAGGTGTTTACTGTTATGAAGCTCAACAAATTGCCAAACAAATCCATACGTCTCTTGCCGTTACTGGTATTCCCAATCGTGTTGATTTTATCAGGTTGTAGCCGCAATGCTGATTCTGACTCGGCGGCAGACGAAAGCCATAGCGCCAGTGAAATAGTTACTGTGACGCAGGACATTCAGCGCCCAAAATTCGTTATTACTACAGACAAAGCTTATGACCCGGAAACCGTCGCGCCTTATGCGGCCATGCACGACGAAATATATGCATATATTGATAGTGCTTTGCCTGCCCATACAGCCGCACTCCAGCGTTGGTTGCGCCAACGCTCTATCAGTGCGCAGAACGACGGGATCCAGGTGATGGCCGAAATGCTCAGAGATGATTTGGGTGCTATCGGTTTTCAGGAAACTGAGTTAGTCCCTACCGATGGTCATCCCGGCGTTTGGGGTTACTATGACGCAGGCGCTGAGCAAACTCTTTTGGTGTATATGATGTATGACGTACAACCGGTTAACCCTGATGACTGGGATAGTCCTCCCTTTGCTGCCAATATTGTTGACCATCCTTTGGGCAAGGTCATTATGGCGCGAGGCGCCGTCAATCAAAAAGGTCCCCAGCGTGCTTTTTTGAATGCATTGGAATCTATTATTGCGGTAGAGGGCACCTTGCCTGTTAATATAATGATAGCCGCGGAAGGAGAAGAAGAACTCGGCTCACCGCACTATCCGCAAATTGTCGACGTCTATGAGGCACGTATGCGCAAGGCCGATGGCGTTTTGTTCCCAATGGCTGTGCAGCGACCCGGTGGCAACGCCAGTATGTTTTTGGGTGTAAAGGGTATCTTGTATTTTGAGATTGAGTCACGGGGTGGTGACTGGGGAGGCCCGCAGGAGGCAGAGATACATGGTTCTTATAAGGCTATTGTTGACTCGCCTACGCTGCGCCTAATTCAAGCTATTGCCAGTCTGACATCGGCGGATGGCAATACTATATTAGTTCCCGGCTACTATGATGGTATCCGCCCTCCAACTATTGAAGAGCAGGAACTGATTAACGGAGCTGCGAAATTGCATGATGATAGCGCCATCCAGAAGTCACTTGGCGTCGCCCGGTGGGTTGATAATTTGCAGGGGCGAGATGCCATCGTAGAAAGCCTCTACTTGCCGTCGTTGAACGTTGATGGCCTATGGTCAGGTTATACAGGGGTAGGCACCAAGACCATTTTACCGCACAAGGCAACCGCTAAGATGGACTCGAGATTGCCGGTGGGTCAAGACCCAGACGAAGCACTAGCGCTGATTCGAACTCACCTAGATAATAATGGCTTTCATGATATTGAGATACGTAAAATGTCGGGTTATCCTGCGGCTCAGACGTCAGTGGCTGCCCCAATTGTACAGGCCACCATCAGTGTCTATAACAAGTACACGAAGGGTCTAGCTATTCAGCCCCGAATCGCAGGAAGTGCTCCATTCTACCAATTTACCGAACGTTTGGGTCTGCCACTGATTCCGGCCGGACTAGGGTATGGCACTGGAGCCCATGCTCCGAATGAGATATTTCTAGTTGAACCAGGCCCAGATGTAGCTGTCGCGGGTCTCGCTGATATTGAAAAGGCGTATGTAGACATGCTATTCGCAATCAGCGAACGGGGTACAACCGCGATCGTTCAACCTTAGGATGGGGGGAGCGGTGGTGCTCGCAGCGGTAACTTATGCATAGTGAAGATAACTCTTTGATTCAGATGGCTGGTAGTCGTCTAAGATAGGTGAGAGATGAGTATCTAGTAGCAAAGTCATCTAGGGCAAATTTCACGACAAGTAACATGCGCTGTAACGTCTGCGTATAATCTTCATTTTTAGCTAAATTTGTTATTACTACGATAAATTCATCGCCACTAATACGGTCAAGGGTATCCATCTCAAGCAACGCACCTTTCATCCTTTGATGACACAACAATGAGCAGTTCATCACCGAAAGCAAGACCATAGGTATCATTTTTTGTTTTAAATTTCAGCAAGTCTTTTAAATTGCGGGGGTAGTGATAGCGTTTAGCTTTAATATTGTCGACAGAAAAAAATCTTAGCTAGCTTTGCCTCGCACGGGCCCCAAAATCGGATAAACTAATAACGACGAAAGTGACTAAGTCACCCACCTTGTTTACTAATAATCAATAGTTCGAGAGTCAGAATAAGCGATGATTGGCGTATACCAATTTATTGTTTCAAAAAACTCAAAGTACAACTCCCCGAGTGATGAAATGCAGTCAATGCGAATATAACTAAACATCTTAGCCAACGGCTGTTAAGATGTCGCCTCGTTATATGAGTGCGGTCTATTCGTTAATATTATTGATTTTTTTAGGTTCTCTATGGCTATTCCATTACCACCAAAGCTAGAAATATATTTTAATCGCTTGTCGATAAAAAGTCGGTTTTTTAACAGACTGCTCAGCTTCTTTTATATGCCTTTTGTTTTTAAAAGTGGCTTGAAAATGAATTTCGTTGAAGACGATTATTATGCGATCTTGCCCAAAAGACGCTTGAACCTGAATTGGTACGGAACAATGTCTGGTGGCGCCATTTTAGGTAATTCAGAGTTGGCCGCAGGTTCTTATCTGTTTATGCTGACCAAAGGCGACTATCGTATGATTTGCACCCGTTTGAACTACCGTTTTTTATTACCAAGCATAGATGCAATTATGTACAAAGCGTCTGTCGATTTAGATGAACTAGCGGAGAAAACTAAAGCCGGTGGTAAATTTAATATAGAGATGACTATTAAAGTATTTCGAACCAATAAAAACAAAGCTGGCCGACGCATTGGCGCTGGCACCATCAGTTTCCATATGTGGCCTGTAGGTACTTAAACTTGTCAACTACTCTACAATACGCTTTCTATCTGGCCTGTTCGTGGTTATGGTGTTTGGGCGGTTTTTTTCCTTTAATACTTGGCCGAGATTATGGCTGGCCCGCATTAGCTGCTTTCACTATTTTTAATGTCGGCGGTGCAATTGCAATGGGGTTCTACTTCAAACAACGCGCGCAGCAGCAGGTTTTTGAAAGTACGCATAAATTTGCGATTGCGGTTTTCTCGTATGTAACTATTGCCTATCAATTGTTCTTTGTGGCGTGGCTTGGCATGACGATTGGTCAACCCTTGTTATTGGCTATTGTGTTGTCTATAGCGTTTGTTATTTACCTTAGTAAAAGTGTCATCACTTATTGGGCTTTGGCTTTTTACCTTCTGTCCATTGGCTTATTTATCGGTTTCTTGGGGACTGATTGGCAGCCTGTTGATGTCAGCGCAAAAGGCTATTGGCCCCATGCTTTGCTTCCACTCGCCATAGGCTTTATATTTTCACCCTATTTAGATATTACTTTCCACCGTGCATACCGCGATAGTAATAACCCCAAGATGAGCTTCGCATTAGGTTTTGGCGTATTGTTTTTGAGTTTGCTCGGATTTGTATTTTATTATGCAGGCAACTTGGGTGATATTTTCTTTAACCAAGAAGTGCCAGCAGCTATTATTTATCCTGTGATTGGCTTCTTAGCACTTCAAATCGCATTTACTATTGCAGCACATACCAGCGAGTTAAGTACCCAGAACTATCTAAAACCGTCTTTACTGGCGAGTGCAATAGCTGCATTTTCTGTGATTACGTTCGGCTTACTGAACCTCGTAAAAGATACCACCATCCCTTGGGGGGATTTACCGCTCGAAGAAATCCTGTATAAAAGTTTTTTGTTTTTTTACAGCCTAGTCTTCCCGTTATATTTGTTATTAGGAAAGTCAAAGCCGACTTTTCTTTGGGTGTTAGGGATATGCACACCGGCTTACTCATTAGGTTTTTTGATAGGTGGCGAGCACAGCTATAGTTTAACTATTGGTGTCGCCATTATGTTTGTTGTCGTCGTATTTAAGCGTCAAGCCCGCATCTAAACAGCGGATACTTTTCCGTATCCGCTAGTATAGCCAAAATGCTTAAAAGCGCGCACGCACGCCAACACTTAATGAACGACTGGACAATGGTGCTTCATTTTTTAAGTAAGATGAATGAACTCGAGCTTCCTGATTTGTTAAGTTATCGCCTTTTATGTAAATCGTCATATCAATATTATCTAGGTCAAGATAATAATTAGCAGACGCGGATACCATTGTATAACCATCTGTCTCAGTTTCGTTAATCGCTATCTTATTCTGTTTACTATTTCGAATAACTTCCATCTCTGTATGCCAATTACCGTATTCAAAATGAATTGACGAGCCTAATCTCATCGGCGGAATTCTTGGAACATCGATACCTGAAGCTAACTTAGCTCGGGTGTAATCGGTAAAGACTTCTAAACGCCACTGCTCGTTTAAGTGCCAATCGACTTGAGCTTCATAGCCGTAAAGTTTAGCGTCTTGTTGTGCAAAGACAACAACAGGTAAACCATCAGCTTCATCTTCAGGTTCTCCAAAATTAGTAACTTGGTCAGCAAATACTTGAGATGATACTAAGCCGCCATCACTAAAAACTAAGTCAGTAAAATTTTCGAAAATATAATTATCAATTTGATTATAGAAAACACTAAAGCTTGCATTCAAATCATCAGTAGTCAGACGGTAAGTTAAGTCAACGTTGTTAGATACTTCTTTATCCATATCATTTGCGGTCTGGACAATGGTGTATTGCTCATTATTATTAACTATCTCAAAGCCGCCACCAATTTCATAAGTACCCGAACCTATGTGTGGGCCATACGAAAAGAATTCAGAAGCAGACGGTGCTCGTTCTGAGTAAGCGTAGTTAAACGCCAACGTGTTGTCGCTATCGATTTTGAAAACGACGCCCACAGATCCAGAGATTGCAACATAATCGGTATCAGCAAATGCAATATGTTGCTGTGAATCACGTTCAGCAAAAAAGTCATTATTCACAACATGGGTTACTTGCTCAATTCGAGAACCTAACTGCCATATAAATGCCCCTGTTTGCAGTTCTTCCATCACAAATGCGGCAAGGCTGTCTGTTTTAGTTGGAGGGGTGAAAGCTTCTTCACCAATAGCCTCAAAATCAGTATTGTTATAATGCAGGCCAAATACGCCTTTCCATCCAAACATTGTTGTATGTTCGCCCCATAGTCTTGACTCGGTGCTTTGGTTTTTAAAGGTAGTACCAACCTCGACACCGTCGATTTCGGAATGCTTATAGTCTGTATAGGCATTCTGCCAATGCACTGACTTTATAAAACCATCTAAATTCTTCCAGTCAACAATCGCTTGGTATCTATCTTGTTTTAACTTTATAAATATGCCGTCTTCTCCAGGTAGGCCGTACTCAGAATTAATTCTGCCATAAGCAAACGCAACGACTGTATCATCTTGTATCCAGCCTGCACCTAGATTATAACCATCTGCGTCCATAGCTGAATTCGACAATTTACTGCTACCGCCTTGATCATTTATATTTGCGGGTACCGGAATTTTATAATCGCCGGTGCTACGATTGTAAGCATCTATATGCACTACCAAATCACCCGCACTAGCATTCAAGTCGGTTGATAGCGTTTTTGCGTCAGCCACGTTGTCGTATTGGCTAAAAACTTCACCACTAACGCCTTGTTGTCGGGTTACTGGCAGTCGATTATCAACTACATTTACCACACCACCAATTGCACCGCTACCATATAAAAGGGTGGCTGGACCTCTAAGGATCTCAATTTGGCTTGCAGTGGAAGTTTCGGTAGATACTTGGTGATCAGGTCCAACGCGCGATGCATCAGAGGCACCTAAGCCATTTTGTAAGACCTTAATACGTGGACCGTCTAAACCACGTATAATTGGACTGCTTGCCACTGGGCCAAAATACGAACTATGCACCCCTGGCACATTCTTTAGTGTTTCACCCAAAGTTGCGGCCTGATTTTGATCTAACTCTGCTCCACTGAGAATTGTTACAGGCACACTGGATTCAAGTATTGTGCGCTGAAAAGGGGATGCCGTAATCAATATTTTTTCTATATCGCTTTCATCTTTTTGAATTTTTTTATCTGCAGCATCTACATTAGGAGTTAGCGCTGCGCAGACCGCTAGAACGATCGAAGAATATATTACTTTCATTGTATGTTTTCTCTAAATTACAAATCAAAACTCACTGAGCTATCAGAAGATACTCAGCATTAACGGGTTTTACGGAATGAGTTTCAAAGAACTAGAGGAGGATCTCTATTACCAAAGTGGGTATTTAATAATGATTGAAAAGAGCAATAGTCTAAGTTGAGGGGAGTAAAGGATTTTTGTAAAGTCTCAAAAAGTTTAACGTTAATGGGTAAAGAATGCTCAAATTCAAAAGAACTCAGGCATAACTGACATTGAGGCTCGCTTTGTAAGGCGTGAACTGAATTATGCCATTGAGCAAAAACAGAGAACAAGACTACAGCCACCAGTATATATTTCAACAGTGATCGGTGCTTTCTAGAGTGGTGTGAAGTAAATAAACGCATTATTGTTATAATATAACATTTGATTTTAACGGTGTCGATCGTTTACTTTTAAATTAATAACCTTGAAGATAATTAGGGAGCACATGAAGTATATTGTTAATAAATATAACAACTTATCGTCAACCAGCGATTATCTGATATACAATGTTTAACAAGAACTAAAAAAAGGGACCTACATTATATAGATCCCTTTTTAGTGTCTTTAGCACTAGGTTTGCGGCTTTAAAGTTCGCAAATTAATAACTATCAATAGGTAAGCAATTACCAAATTTTTACACGTTCTTCGTCTGGAAGATAAAGCGCATCAGTTGGCATTACGTCAAATGCAGTATAGAACTCCGGCACGTTACGAACCGACCCATTCGCACGGAATTGAGCAGGAGAGTGCGGGTCAGTATTGATTTGGCTTTTTAAGGCCTCATCACGGTATTTACCGGCCCATACTTGACCAAATCCAAGGAAAACACGTTGCTCACCTGTAAAACCATCTAATTCGGGTGACGCTGCGCCATTCAATGACATTTGGTATGCTCTGAGCGCGATACTTATGCCACCAAGATCTCCAATATTTTCACCTAATGTAAATTCGCCATTAACAAAGACACCTTCCAACGGTTCAAATTCATTGTATTGATCAACAAGTTTGCCTGTTCTATTCTTAAACTCTTCACGGTCAGCGTCAGTCCACCAATTACGTAACACACCGTCGCCGTCAAACGTGCTGCCAGAATCATCAAAACCATGTCCAATTTCGTGGCCAATAACTGCACCAATACCACCGTAGTTAACTGCATCCTCGGCTTTTAAATCAAAGAAAGGTGGTTGTAATATTGCAGCCGGGAACACAATTTCATTTGCTGTTGGGTTGTAATAAGCGTTTACTGTTTGTGGATTCATACCCCATTCAGTTTTATCGACAGGCTTACCTTGCTTCGCTAATTCTTCAGCGTAAGTGACATCTGCAGCATTGCGTAAATTACCGAACAAGTCGTTGGCAGATACTTGCAATGCGGAATAGTCCTTCCATTTATCGGGGTAACCAATTTTTACAGTAAACTTAGACAATTTTTCAAGAGCTTGAATACGTGTTTCATCTGTCATCCAATCCAGTTCCTTAATACTCACTTCATAAGCTGAAATAAGGTTATCAACCATGACTTGCATGCGCTGTTTCGCTTCAGGCGGAAAGTGCTTTTTTACGTAAACTTTACCAATTACTTCACCTAAGGTGCTATTTAGTAAGCCGGTTCCGCGGCGCCACATTGGGCGCTGCTCCTCTACGCCGTATAAAACGGTGCTGTAGAAATCAAAATTCGCTTTATCCATTTCCGTGTTCAATGAACCAGCGGAGGAATTAATCACGCCCCACTGTAAAAATGACTTCCAATCATCAAGTGAGGTTTCCGCAATCACTTTATCTATACCGGCTAAGAAGTCATTTTGCATGATTATCATACTGTCAGGCATATCAAAACCAGACGCTTTTACGAACGCACTCCAGTTAAAATTGGGCATTAGGGCCTTTAATTCTTCCATGCTTAATTTGTTATAATTTTCGGCCCAGTTTCTAGATTGTTCTTTTTTCATGTGTTGTTGAGCAATTTTAGTTTCAAGTGCTAACAACATCTCAGCGTTTTCAAGGCCATTTTCTAGGCCAGCTAGTGTAAACATTTTTTCAATATGAGCTTGGTATGCAGCAAGAATTTTTTTGCCGTCTTCGTCTTCTTTGAAATAGTACTCACGGTCAGGTAAACCAATACCAGCCTGCCATGCATAGAGTGCATATTCGTTAGGCGACTTAAAGTCAGCATATTGGAAAAAACTCACGGGTGTGCCGTAACCATATTTAACTGAATATGCGAAATATTCAACGAGTTGATCGTAGCTAGCAATATTAGCAATTTTATCAAACTCGGTTTTTAATGGTCTTACACCTATTTTATCGCGATTTTCAATATCCATATATGCACTATACATGTCGCCTACTTTCTGCTCATCAGAACCAACAGGATAGTCACCTTGTGATGCTGTATCAATAATAGCCTTAACATGCTCTTGTGCTTCATCTGCCAAAATTGCAAAACTTCCGTAAGAGGCTTTATCTGCAGGAATTTCTATTTTTTTCAACCATGTACCATTCACATAATTGAAAAAGTTATCACCGGGTTTAACGCTCAAATCCATGTTCTCGTTAAGTATGCCAGATTTCATTACCACTTTTTGTTCAGCGGCTACTGACGCTGTTTCTGCTGTTTGTTTAGCAGGTGTGCAAGCACCAACTGCAATCGCTATGCTAATGCTTAATAGTGCCTTTTTAAGATACTTCATCTATTTGTCCTGTAATTCTGTTCTTTTGACTTACACTAGCTTAAAGCCAAAGTAAAAAGAATCAACTACAAACACGAAATTGAAATAACTTGTAACATTAATTGCCTCTATTTTGGCTAAGACTAAAGTTATTCAAACTTGGGTTCGTAACTAATAGTTAGTTCGTGTATTAATTACTCTGTTGAATTTACTGCTTTTTAATTAGTGAGGCAGTTTTGCATCTGTTTTGGTAGGTATTAGAGGGTATTTCAAGCATATACTGTTAGCATATGCTTTATCAGAATAGTAAATTACCAAAAAAGGAAGAGATATGAACGCATCAATTATTGTGTTGTTAGGCTACATAAGTTGGACGTTATTATTGTTGTTAACACTAGCATTATATCGTAGTTATTTGTCACAGAGTGGTAAATTTAAAGGGCTTAAATTTCAATCTGACGGCTCGGATGTGCTAGGTTTTGGTAACAGACTTACTCGCGCACAGGCAAATTGTGTTGAGTGTTTTAGTTTTATTGGCGGCGTCCTTTTGTTGGCTATTGCAACCGATTCGGCGACTGTTACCAATGATCTTGCGTATATATTATTAGCCGCAAGATTGGGCCAATCAATGGTACATTTAGTATCAACCTCTAATATAGCCATTCAAGCTAGGTTTGTGTTGTTTTTAGTTCAGTTCGGTATTGTTATCTATTGGATTGTGGGGTTGTTCGCAAAATTTCTATAATCGCGACAACAAAGAGGACAGATTGTTACTATTAAATTGTCTTTTTTATGCGTTCATAACATCATATGAATTGTTTAAAAAAACAAAACTATTGCTGGGTTTATTCACCCGTTTTTATGTTCGGTGCCTAAATGATGAATAGTCAGTATAATGGTAACTGAGTTTGTTTAGTCGCTTAGAGCCTATTTTCGACCATTATAGTGGTAATGCAGTGATGCCAATGCAGCAAATTAAGTTGAACCGAGCGGAATCCATTACAAAAAATATTCACCGATATAGTCATATTTAGCTATAAATATCCGAGTACATACAGATTACAAATTTTTTGACTACGGAATGAGATAAAAAAATCACGGTTATTCGCTATTCAAATACCTGTTTCGCATCCAATTAAATAAAGAGAGAGCATGTTTTCATTCTTTGAAAATCTAACCAAAGCGTTTCCAGAAAGTCCACCCGAGCAGCCCCCTAAAGACTTCATTGCATTTTGTCGTTATTATTCTGCTGGCATGTGGAAAGTACTTATTTCGGTATCGGTCATTAGTGCCGTAGTAGCAATTTTAGAAGTGTCCTTGTTTGGTTATATGGGACAGCTTGTTGATTGGTTTGCAACGCGCGACAAAGCCACGTTTATTGCGGAAGAAATGAGCAGCTTGATTTGGATGGGACTGGTAGTCATGGTTTTTCTACCCGCGCTCGTTATTCTTCAATCGGCGCTAACTCATCAATCTTTATTGGGTAATTTTCCGATGCGGATTCGTTGGCAAGCGCATCGCTATCTACTCGGTCAAAGCTTATCTTTTTATCAAGACGAATTTGCAGGCCGTGTTGCTACAAAGGTAATGCAAACTGCACTGTCTGTGCGCGAGACAGTCATGAAAATCATGAACCTTGCGGTTTATATATGTGTGTATTTTATCAGCATTATCGTATTAGTTTTCTCCACCGATTGGCGTTTAAGTGTGCCATTAATTATTTGGCTTGTGGTGTATGTAGTTATTCTTCGAGCGCTCCTCCCTAAGTTGAAGGCAGTGTCACAAAAACAAGCAGACGCTCGCTCTATCATGACCGGTCGAATCATTGACAGTTACACTAATATTATGACGGTCAAATTGTTTTCGCATAACAAGCGTGAAGAAGACTATGCGCGAGAGGGAATGGATGGGTTTCTACAAACAGTCTATCCGCAAATGCGGTTGGTTACTATATTGCAGGCTTGCGTTTGGGCAAGTAATTCCTTATTGGTTTTTGCAGTATCAGCACTAGCAATCTACTTATGGGTAAACGGTGCTGTATCGCCTGGTGACATCGCTATAGCTGTCAGCCTGAGCTTGCGTTTAAACGGTATGTCACAGTGGATAATGTGGGAAGTTTCTTCGTTATTTGAAAACATTGGTACCGTTCAAGATGGCATTAATACGTTGGCAATGCCTGCGACTATTGAGGACAAAAATGATGCACCGGTTCTGAAAATTAAGGGCGGTGGTATTGAATTCAAAGATGTCAATTTTGCCTATGTCGCCAAAAATAATACCGAAATAAAAGTATTGGACGATCTAAATATTAGTATTCGAGAGGGTGAGAAAGTGGGACTAGTGGGTCGTTCTGGTGCCGGAAAGTCAACCTTAGTGAACTTGCTTCTGCGTTTTTATGATATTCAGTCAGGTAAAATTGCTATCGACGGACAAGGTATCACTGATGTTACGCAGGAGAGTTTGCGCCGGCATATTAGTATGGTCACTCAAGATACTTCCTTGATGCATCGCAGTGTGCGTGACAATATTATTTATGGGCGCACTGATGCGACGGATGAAGACATGATCAATGCAGCCAAACAAGCTGAGGCGCATGAGTTTATTTTGTCACTAAGTGATGCCAAAGGTCGCACCGGCTATGATGCTCATGTTGGAGAGCGCGGTGTTAAGCTATCCGGTGGCCAAAGGCAACGAATTGCAATTGCCAGAGTTATGCTGAAAGATGCACCTATTCTAATTTTAGATGAAGCTACGTCGGCACTGGATTCAGAAGTTGAAGCTGCAATTCAGCAATGTCTAGATCAAGTTATGCAACGCAAAACCGTATTAGCTATTGCTCATCGATTATCCACTATTGCTCAAATGGACAGGCTGTTAGTGCTCGACAAGGGCAAGGTTGTTGAGTCAGGCAATCATCAAGAGTTACTCGAAAAAAATGGGATTTATGCTAAGTTATGGGCACATCAAACAGGTGGTTTTATTGGTGTCGACTAGCAATTATACTGAATATTCGACTCATGACGCCGCCGATATTTGTATTTACACTTTGAATTAATGGAATTCGATAGCGTAGATTCTGGCTTACGCAACAATTAGTCATACTGGATTTACAATCGGTAGATAGTTGATATTTCGAACGCTATCCATACATTAGGAATGTTGTCTTAGCCTCATACGCAAGTAATTTGCTTGATTAGTGCAACTAAGCGGTGCAAGGTACTTGTATAACTTGGTTGCATGAGTATAATACTGCTCCCTCCCTTATGGCGCTGATGACTTCCTTTTAAGAACACAACATCACAAGGGAATTGTAACTGAAAAATGTATCGCACGGATTTAGGGGTGTAGTTCCAATTGGTAGAACAGCGGTCTCCAAAACCGATGGCTGGGGGTTCGAGTCCCTCCACCCCTGCCACTTTTTATAGTGGCATAGGTCCGACATAACGATTTAATTAATAGCTCGCGATTTGTAAGCGTGGCTAGTTTAGGGTAACACTGATGAGTGATAAGGCAGAAAACGCGTCTAACCCGTTAGACTTGGTAAAATGGATTGTAGTGGTCGCCCTTTTAGGTGGTTTGGTTTATGCATATAGTGCTTACGAAGAAATTTCGGTGTTATACAGAGCGCTTGCTGCTGTTGCCATTGTTATCATTTCTTTAGGTATTGCTTCAACCACTGAAAAAGGCAGTAATTTCTTAATCTTCGCAAAAGATGCGCGCACTGAAGTTCGCAAGGTCATCTGGCCTAGTCGCAGTGAAGCAAACCGGATGACACTTATTATTCTCTTAGCTACCGCAGTTGTCGGTGTGATGTTATATCTAATTGATATGGTATTAGTTTGGGTAATTGGCTTAATTACTAACATCGGAGTGTAAACATGTCTGACAAAAAATGGTATGTAGTACAAGCGTTTTCACAGTACGAAGGCCGTGTTAAAAAGACATTGCTCGAGTATATCAAAATGCACGGCATGGAAGATTACTTTGGTGAAATCTTAGTGCCAACCGAAGAAGTCGTGGAAATGCGCGCTGGACAAAAACGCAAATCTGAGCGGAAATTTTTTCCTGGCTACGTTTTAGTGCAAATGGAAATGAACGAAGATTCTTGGCACTTAGTGAAAAGTATTCCACGAGTTCTAGGTTTTATTGGTGGGACGTCAGACCGTCCTATGCCAATAACGCAGAAAGAAGCAGATGTTATATTGAATCGCTTGCAAGAAGGCGTTGATAAGCCAAGACCCAAAACATTGTTCGAACCAGGCGAAGTTGTTCGCGTTACCGAAGGTCCATTCGTGGACTTCAATGGCGTAGTCGAAGAAGTCGACTACGAAAAGAGCCGCTTGAAAGTTTCTGTATTGATATTCGGCCGTTCAACACCTGTCGAGTTAGAATTTGGACAAGTAGAAAAAGGTTAATTTTTTCACGGTCATTTAAAATTAAAAAATCCAGCTTAATTGCTGGATTTTTTTTATCTATTTATTGTTAAATATTAACTAATCTGTTTTCAGTTCCTCTGATTATGATCGCTTTATTAAATAATTGTAATAAAGCAACTATCTACGACGTTGCCTTGTATACATTGCAGCAGTACGAATCCTCGTGCTCAACTTAACTACAACTTTCCCTTAAGGATGAATTATGAAAAGCGTAATTAGTAACACAATGAAATTGGTTTCGGCAGTTGTGCTGTCTGTCGTGTTCTCAGCAGGTGCAATGGCTGAGCATCATGGTGAAAAAATGGACATTGTAGATACAGCTGCTAGTAATAGCGATTTCTCTACGTTGGTTGCAGCTGTTAAAGCAGCCGGTTTGGTTGATGCATTGAAAGCTGAGGGCCCATTAACAGTATTCGCCCCCACCAACGAAGCTTTTGCAAAATTGCCTGCCGGAACGGTTGAGTCTCTATTGCTGCCAGAGAACAAAGCTAAACTAGTGGAAATTTTGACATACCATGTGGTTTCTGGGAAAGTAATGGCCGCTGACGTAGTAAAGGTAGACTCTGCTAAAACGTTAGAAGGTTCAAGCATTACTGTAACAGTGAGCGACGATGGTGTTAAAGTTGACGACGCAAACGTCATTACAACAGACATTAAAACATCAAATGGTGTTATTCATGTGATCGATGCTGTAATTATGCCAAAAGGCTAACGAATAAATTTAGCAAAAAATAGAAAGCTGCCTAATAATAAATAGGTAGCTTTTTTTGCTATAAACAGATTACGCTTTGCAGATACAGTGATACTATGCCCAATGATGTCAGTTATATTTGTTGTTAATTC
>Ga0307488_10001679_pt1 | contig 18551 bp, 24 predicted proteins | sample SB02metaG_FD_202248 | JGI IMG/M metagenome (GOLD analysis project Ga0307488, IMG submission 202248) | Sea-ice brine microbial communities from Beaufort Sea near Barrow, Alaska, United States - SB 0.2 | ecosystem: Environmental > Aquatic > Marine > Coastal | place: USA: Alaska | collected... | reverse complement strand
TAAATCATCCAATTCTTCATTCATTTTATCGATAACATTTATTCCGTGAGGTGTTTCATTGTAATAATCAATTATTTGTGGATCCATTATTATTTTTATTAATTTAATTTTTATCCTTTTAAATTAAAATTTGATTTTATAAAAGATTAATAATTTAAAATATTAAACAATGACGGGATTACTCACATTTAACAATGATATTATGGAACTCATAGTGAGTAAGCTTGATCAAGATTCTCACCTTATCGTAGGCTTAACATGTAAGGAAATGTATAAGATATTAAAGGTATTCAATAAAAATGAAAATAAAAAATTAATTGGTTCATTACGCTATCTAACGTCTACTTTGAGTCTATTGAAATACGCACATCTTAATAAGTGTCCTTTGAATAATAGAACAATTGATAAGATCTTTACAAGTAACGAATCATTCGAATGTTTGAAATATGCTATTAAGAATGGTTGTCCTTGGTCAGATACTACATGTAATAATGCTGCTTATCATGGACATTTAGAATGTTTAAAATATCTTCATGAAAATGGTTGTCCTTGGGATCAATTTACATGTAATAATGCTGCTGAAAAGGGTCATTTAGAATGTCTAAAATACTTACATGAGAATGGTTGTCCTTGGGATCAATTTACATGTAATAATGCTGCTCTATATGGACAGTTAGAATGCCTAAAATATCTCCATGAAAATGGTTGTAATTGGTCCGAAAGGGCGTGTGAATCTGCTGCCGAAGAAGGACATTTAGAATGTCTGAAATATCTTCATGATAATGGTTGTCCTTGGGCAGAATATACATGTTATGATGCTGCTAAATACGGAAAATTAGAATGTCTAAAATACGCCCATGAAAATGGTTGCAAGTGGTCAAAATACACGTGTGAAATTGCTGCTAGAAAAGGACATTTAGAATGTCTAAAATATCTAAATGAGAATGGTTGTCCTTGGTATTCACATGCATGTTATTATGCTGCTCAAAATGGACATTTAGAATGTTTACAATATCTTCATGACAATGGTTGTCCTGAATAAATAAATTAAAAATAAAAAGATTAATAATATAGAAATAATAACAATATCCATTTCATTAATGAAGTATAGTTTAGATTAGATAGGGGATTTTTAGTCCTTATGGAGCGAATCCATTTGTTTCAAAGAATGTAGTCCTGAAGAGAAATATCAGAAGCTGCGGATTCTAAACCAAAAGAGAGTTTATGAACTTGATTGTATAGATGTTAATGAAGGAGGCCCTACATCTCCAGAGGATAATGATAATGATCTCATTAAAAAATATGATGAAAATATAAAAACAACTCTTAGGAATATTAAAGTTCAAGAAATTAATAATAAGGGAATAAAGAAATTAGAAGAAACAGAAGAAGCCCATAATACAAAGAGGAAAGTCTTAATATCAAAGGCAGAATTTATTAAAAATAATAAAGGGTCAATGAAGCGTCCTGGTAAAATTTATAATAGTGCCGTAGATGAGATGGATGGTCAAGGGAGTTATCATGCATTTAAAAGAAATGGGAAATTTCAATTAAATTTTACAGTTGTAAAAGGTGAAAGAGTTATGTTAAGGGCGAATAGTATTCATCCTAAATTAAAAAATGGTAGTTTAGGGGTTGTTGAAGATATGATTATTAATGATGGCGTAATCAGCTATATTATTGTGAACTTTGATAACCTGGATGAACTAATTAGTATCAAGGAAACTACATTTAAACATCCTGAAATATCTGATATCATGATTGATGCTTTCCCACTTATCCCAGCATTTGCGATTACAATTCATAAATTACAAGGACAGACTATTAAAAACCCTCTCTTTATTAATTATAATGATATTCCTTGGAAAGAAAAACAATATCATCTATTATATACTGCGATTTCTAGATGTAAAGAACCAGATCATGTATATATCATTTCAGATAATATGATAACTGAAGATCATTTCCCTCTAGACCCCGTAATGTATCAATGGTATTGCGATAATAAATCATAATTGATAAAATTTATTTAAAAATAATTATGGAAAAAAATATTGTGTTATATTAAAATGGATGAAGCGAAACAATCAGAAATACAATCACTATTAAAGGAGCATGAAGGGGAGATTGTTGATATAACAATACAAAGTGTAGGGAGGGATCCATACACTCACGAAAAAGTGATTTATGAAGACAAAAATGTTTTCGTGTATCGTGAAACTGAGGTGGTGGTCATCACCGCAAGTGATCTCGTAATTCCAATTACTGGAACGGATATTGTTCAAATTAACCCGGTTAATTTGGATGTTAAGATCTCCGGATTGGGAGAAGAACAAGAAACCTTAAAAGAAAAAGATCTGGTGTTAAAAAGACTAATACGTGCCAACAATGTTTTGTATTTAGCAAAAAGCGACCTTGATCTGGCGAGCAACTCATATGATGATTGTAGACCCAAGCGCAAAGGCCCGTTTCGACGCGCTGGGGAGGGGATTGCGAAGGTCCATGGCGGCAATGCCTCCGAAGAGGATAGTAGGGATAGGGGAAGGGGGAATAAATATGTTTCAAATCTAAGTAAATTACAAACATATTATTATATGGTAAATAAAACAGAAGTGCTAAGGAATGATGTTGAGGTGGGGGTCGTGTCCTCGGCACGTAGACTCCATGGTGAAAAGAACATTGGGGAACTGGAGAGAATGATCTCATTAGCAGAAGAAACGACACTGGCTGTAGAAAAAAACAAGGAGGAATACGAAAAAGCTACTGCAAAATATTGTAAGGGAAAAAGAAAAAGAGGGGGTGGTAAATCTAGAAAAAGGAAGAATAAAAAAAGAACAAATAAACGAAGTAATAAACGAAGTAATAAACGAAGTAATAAACGAAGTAATAAACGAAGTAATAAACGAAGTAATAAACGAAGTAATAAACGAAGTAATAAACGAAGTAATAAACGAAGTAATAAACGAAGAGTAAGATGAAATACGGGAGAAGAAATATGTAACGAGTATTAAAAGATATAAATAATGGTGGGATAGAGGATTTCCCAGATCTAGATACCTGATTATATAAATTTGAAAGCAAATACCATGATATTCGTAACATAAAGAGAAAGAGAAAGAGAAAGAGAAAGAGAAAGAGAAAGAGGAAAATATGATCTCACAATCTGCTCTCCGCGACATGGATAGAGCATGGGTCAAGGCGCGCACCAATGCCCACAGGAATTTTAAGAAACCTACAAAGAAACCCCAAGAGGATAAAGACATCCGCGAACCATTTAACCCTGGTATGTGGGTCCGAGATCCCAAGAGCGGGAGACTGATGCGGGATCCTGTGCCGACCGAAGACAGTTCATCGGTCGTTGAAATCCCATCGCTGTGTCAGGAGACGGAGGCGTGTGTCTCCCCGGCGACACACCCAGAGGTCCAGTCGTCTCGCGAAGATATGACACATAAACATCAAACCGGGTGGACCAAGAAACACCATTACATGAACCTAGGGTGGTGTTGGTGTGGACAATCGTGTCCGTGTTGTCGGGCTAACGTTGGGGACACATTGGGTGCGTGTGAAATATGTATTAGGAATAAGGATAGGAATAAGGATAAGAAAAAACATTGAAAATAATCTAAAAAATAATTATAATATTAATCTACCCGAAGGATTTTTTTGATCGGTCCATTTAGGCATCCACATATAAGGAATATTTTTTATATCTTTATAATATTTATCATAAAACATCTGATACATATCTTTTTCATCCATACCATATTTTTTTTGTGAATACTCATTAATTATTTCATACCATGGATTTTCACTATTTGAAACACCATCCGAAAACCCATCTTTTCTCCTCCAAACGATCTCTTCAGGTAAGTCATTTTCAAATGCCTTCCTTAAAAGATATTTTTCTATTGAACCTTTTACCATTTTGTGTTTGGGGTCAATTGACATATAAAACCGAATAAAATCTTTATCAAAAAATGGGACTCTTATTTCTAATCCAGCACCTGCAGTTGTTTTATCGCCTCTTAGAACATCAAAGCAATGGACATCTTTTAGTAAACGCACACATTCTTTTTGAAATTCTTGATGGTTAGGAGCATTATGGAAATATAAATATGAACCCGATGCTTCATCAGAACCTTCACCACTCAAAACAACTTTAATATCGGTATGTTCCCTGATATATTCAGATAGTAAATACATTGGCACGGATGCCCGTATAGTTGTTATATCATATGATTCTATTTGTTTGATTGTTTTCTCGATGGCATTTAACATCGTTTCTTCGCTAACAACCAATGAAGTATGGTCGGTTTTAAGGTAATCAGCCATTACTTGTGCTTTTTCTAAATCAGGAGATCCCTCCAATCCAATTGAAAAAGTCCTCACATTTTTAACTTTCATAGATACTAAATAAGAGATAATACTACTATCTAAGCCACCAGATAATAAACATCCAATAGGTCTGTCTGATAATAATCTTTTTTCAACAGATTTTTTTAGATTATTTTTTATTAATCCTGGTATTTTATCATATTCATAATGAATCATTGGATAAATGAAATCATAATAATTTTGTAGTTTTATATTTTTATTCAAACAATCATATTCACAATAAGAACCTGGTGGGAAAAAATCAATATTATTATTAAATTCACATAATGATTTCATTTCTGAACTAAAACCAATATTCCCGCCATTTTTATACCAATAAAGAGACCTTACACCGAAAGGATCATGTCCAACAACAACCTTATTTTCCAGTTCATCGTAGATAATGAATGAAAAAACCCCATCTAATTCATTAAGTAAGTCTTTAACAGTTAATATTTCATATAAATGAAGTATGATTTCACAATCACTGTCAGTTATTAAACCTATATTATATTTTTTTTGTAGTTCTTTATAATTGTATATTTCTCCATTACAGATTAATATCTTTTTATTAATCCGGAATGGTTGATCACTCTTATTATTTAATCCATTAATAGATAATCTATGAAAAACCATATATATATAATAACCTTCTCCATACACCGAAATTTCTTTTGTATTGTCTGGTCCCCGATGTGAAGATTTGGTGGCTTCTTTTTTTAATAACTCTCTATTATTATGTTTATCATCAATAAAAAAAAATATACCACACATTTTAAATAAAAGGATATTTATTCTTTTAAATATCCATAAAAGGATATTTTAAAATAATGAATAATAATAATGAATAACCCTCCAAGATTTATAATATATCTTCCTTCCTATTTCTTTAGGAATTCGTGTTGTTTTAAATGTAATCATAAATTAATTGAAAGTCTCGAGATACGTGGTGTAAAGGTTTCACCTTACGAAAATATAAACCCAACGCATCTATATGATGATAACAAAAATCCAGAAGTGAATGTTTTATATATCTGGTTATCTGATAATAAATATTATAATGATCGTATTTATTCACAAAAAAAATCTGAATTAGAAAGAGAAATTTTATTTTTATTAACGGGGATATTAGGTGGATCAAGAGTTGAATGTGTTTCTTATCTTAAGAAAAAAGAATCATTTATCATGAAGCAAACCGCCGAACTAGGAGTATTACATGAATCCGTTGGATTGAAGGAGATAAATACGGAATCAAATGCGGTTAAAAAAAATGAAATGTATGGGAACTCGGGGTCACCAATGCTTATTAATAATGAAAGTTGGGATGAATTAAAAGAGGATATAAAAAGGTATTTTGATAAGATTGATAAACAAACAATTCTGAGTTATAATTATTTTATTAATAACTCAGAATTGGTATTGTTCGCATTTAAGAGATTTAATTTTAAGTTATTATCTTATCACTATAAAATTGATGAAGAAAAATCTTGTGAAAAAAGTATTCAGGTTAGATCAGTTCTAAAGGGGTATGGGTTAAGTTGTGATTTAGAATCAACGTGTTCTTATTCAAAGACACACCATTATCATATTGAATTCTATACAACTGAAGAATTAAAGGGTGTTTATGACGCAGAGCAATTAATGGAGAAAAATGAAGAAATACGGAATAACGATATATTTGCCAAATTAAGACATGAATATGAAATAAATAATAAATTTATGAGAGTTGACGATCCAAAATGGGGTGGAGACGAAAAACCAATATTCAATGAATGTTTGAAATACTCAAAAAAGATTGGTATTGAAGATAAAATGCGTCAATGGATTTATAAGAATCCTGGGAAATTAAATGGAGATTGTCATGGGTTTAAATCTAAATCTGATGTAGATCAATGGATCGATTTAAATATTAATCATTAGAAAAAATGTAAAAATTTGAAAACTATTTGAAATAATTAAAGTATAATTAATTAAGAGATAAAAATAAAAACGAAGTAAAAAAACGAAGTAAAAATGAACAAACTATTCGTTCTTGATTTTGAGACTACAGGGTTGAACATTTTCCACCACGAAGTCATTGAGGTTGGTATTAAGATGATTGGTGCGAACGACCATTATACATCATTAGTAAGGCCAATGAGTAATCGCACAACAATCCCTCAAAGAATTACCGAAATTACAGGGATCACGACTGATATGGTCCGTAACGATGGTCATGATGGACATCAAGTTACTGAAAATATTTTCAACTATATTTTAAATCACCGAGACAATCTAGATGAGATTGTGTATCTTATTGCCCATAATGGATACTCATTTGATTTTATGTTTCTAAAGCGAATGGTGAAGGATTATAATGATGAAGTGGATGATTCAATGAAACTATCTCTTGATAAAATTAAATTCATTGATAGTATGTATTTGGCGAAACTACTCCTTGTTAATGAACGTGTCAATCAACCTGGTCTCTGCCAGCGTTACAACATTCAAAATCAAGAAGAGCACCGTGCTATGGGAGATGTTCTATCATTGGAACAATTGTATATTGAACTTTGTCTTCAATATTCCCATCAAAAGGGACACAATTACAACCATTATCTAGAGAACCCCGAATCTATCCTAGAAGAATGTTATTATTAATTATGGATTGTTAGAATCCTTTGCATTACCTAGTTCTTTAAAATTATTCAATGTTTCATTTAATCTTTTCCATGTTTGTTTTAAAGACGGGTGTTGATCGTCATTGTCACCACTAAACAGCCATGATGTATGGTTAATTAATTCTTCATTATATTCTATTTTTTTTTCAATACATATTCTTCTTATATAATTTTTCATTTCATTATTATCTTCGATCTCTTGAATTTTCTCAAATCCAAATTCTGTGAGCGTTACAAACTTCCCAGTGACTTCTCCATGTTTACAAGTATTGCCTACTTCCCAAAAATAATTCCTCAAACGAGGAGAAACCAATGGTATTAAATATCCTGAGAAAATAAAGTATAACCAGTGATTCGTTATTTCTTCACATGATAAATCATTATTTAAATCTTCAGACCAGGAACTTGATCCATTTATAAGAATGTTTTCCATTTATTAATTCTCTATTTTCTTCTTTTAAATAATTTTTAAAAACAATTATTTAAAAGAATTATCATATTATAAAACAGAGTTATATTATGAAAGTATTTGTACATTCAGTAAACCATAAAAACATCATTATTCTAAATGGAACAAGAGAATCTTTCCGTTGTAGACAGAGGAACAAATTACAGGACGGAACAAAAATAGAATCTTTGGGCTTTATTAGTTACAAAGCAATGATAAACGAAACTAAGAAGGGGAATAAAAAGGTAATCGGACCATTAACATTCTATTCAAGGGCGAGGATGTAGTTTATTTTACACGTTTGAAATTATTATCTAAGTATATTAAAAATGGCACCGAAACTTTGGAGCAAAAACCATGATACACCTTACATCGTGCAAGGCGGACGGGACGATCTCCCAATCAGTGTCACCCCACCCACCCCAGTCACCCCAACCACCTTATATCTTTGGAAAAATAAAAACGCCCTCACAGACGAACTTTTTAATCCACTTGGTCAATATATTGACGCATTTTATATCTCCACACGTATCGACGAGTTGGGGTTGGCGTTGCATCTACCCCAGGCCGTATCCCAGATTGAAGAGTTGATTGATGTATTAAGTACATCTCCATTTTATAGTGGGGGGGGGCTACCCACAACACCGGTGGAGGTGGTAAAGAAACCAGCAGAGGTCAGATCACCCACATATATCAATTTATTAGATTGGATTGAAAAACTTTTAAAAGATACGTGGCCGGAGATGCGAGACAACCCTCTACTTGAAAAAAATAAGATCACCGCTTTCATAAATTCTGCGATTTATGAAACACTGAGGCCGGTTCCGACTGATTACGCAGACGCCCCAACCCGACTCGCCACATGGTTGAACACTATGATTCTCGGGCGATACTATCAAGCTTTCATTAATGCGGGATGGGGCGATGACCCGAATGAATGGATTGACGAGATTAACAATGTTGAAAAAGACGAGCTAGTTCAGGATATCGTCGGTGGAGAAAACACGGTTCATCTGGATAAAATTAAAATGAAAGAAGGACTCTCAAATTTTCAAAAAAATAAATACAAGGTTACTGTTAACGATAAAAAAGAAATTATTAAAAAATTTCTACTTGATTATCAGGTTCGGTTAGGACGAGATTACCCCTTTAATTCGGACATGTGGTTAAGGATGGCATGGGATCCTGTCGGTGGCGGATCTAGAAAGAGAAATACTAGAAAGCGGAATACTAGAAAGCGGAATACTAGAAAGAGGAATACTAGAAAACGGAATACTAGAAAGAGAAATACTAGAAAACGGAATACTAGAAAGAGAAATACTAGAAAGAGAAATACTAGAAAACGGAATACTAGAAAGAGAAATACTAGAAAGAGAAATACTAGAAAACGGAGTGTCGCACAGAAAGGTGGGGTTCTACCAGGACGGGAGGCTGGAGAGACCGACGAGAATTACGCACACCGGTTGGGGGGCTTATATGCAATTGAAAGACGAAATGGGGAGGGCGCTGTGGATTATATCAGGCGTCTGCGTCGCCGTAACTTAGCACGGCTCGGCGGACTACAACGCACCCGATCATCTCCTGGGGATAACCCTCCTTCCCCACAACCACAGCCAGTTGTTCATCTTGCCCCAACAACCTGGTACGAGCAGACGCGTACCCACCACCCACCCAGGAGAAATTAATTATCTAAGTATATTATAAAATGTCAACAAATCTCTGGAGAGACAAAATCTGGCTCACTGATAATATATTTAAACCAATTGGGGTATATATTGATGGATTTGTGATATATGGTAGACCGACGGAAAGCAGGTTGGACACGTTATTATTTCAAAAAATTCAAACATTATTCGAAGGGATGTGGCCTGCCTTTGAAAGTAAGGGAGAAGATGAGAAGTTTTCTTTCATTTTTGACGGGTTGGACGGAGTGATCGAGGAAAACGAGTTTCAGAGGCAGATGGACTCTGGAGACATAATGCCAATAATTGCAAAAAGGAAAATAATCCAGGACTTCTTGGAAGGTAGTTCTAACCAGATAGGGAATACGGGTGAAAGGAACCTCTTTAAGTCAGATAACCCGGGGTGGGAAAAAATAATAATTGAACCGGCCGGTGGTGGATCTAGAAAGAGGAATACTAGAAAGAGGAATACTAGAAAGAGAAATACTAGAAAAAGAAATACTAGAAAGAGAAATACTAGAAAGAGGAATACTAGAAAGAGAAATACTAGAAAAAGAAATACTAGAAAGCGGGGTGTCGTCCAGGCACAGAAAGGTGGAGCGATCACTCGCCGCCGTCAGGGAGAGACCGACCAGGAATACGCAGTCAGGTTAGTGACAAGATATGGACACAGACCATACGGAGTTAGACGGGATGGTGAGACCGCCGAGCAATATATCATACGTCTGCGACGCAAACTACGTCGTCGGGATTGGTTGTCGGCACGAGCACGGTCCCGACCGGTCTCTCCTCCGGTGGAACGTCCATCCGAGCCATTCCCTGGGAACTAGAAGTATGTAATTCCAGGGAATTTATAATTTTATTTTTTTTATGGTGTCGTGTCCGAGTGGTTAAGGAGATAGACTTGAAATCTATTGGGCTTCGCCCGCGCAGGTTCGAACCCTGCCGACACCGAAATTTTTTTTTATCCTAAAGATATGATTAAGAAATCATCTTTCTCTTCTAGTAAGTATTCTCTTTCATTCATAAAATCTTTCTTTTCATAAAAAAATGAAAATAATGTGATAACTGAACCATAACTTTTTCCCAGTAACCATTGGAAAAAACACAGCGTAATAAATGCTCCATGAATTGCTCTCATGAAACAATATAATCTCCAGAGTGAATAAATATTATAGATCATTTAATTTATAAATTATAATTTTTAATTTATAAATTAAAAATTATAAATTATTTAAAAAATTTGACACTAGTTTTGTAGATTAATTTAAAAACGTATGAACGAATTAGTTCAAGAAAACAAAAGATTAAAAGAAAAAATAATGAAGATGGAACAAATGTTTGAGGAGAACATGTTTACAAGATGTATTCAATGTGATAACTATTTTGGAGGTTTTGAAAGTTATCCATTCATCATCGGTTGTATGGATATTAAATCATGTATTATAGAACTCCATGGCCATGGAATTAAATGTTTCACACAACACCTTAATAATAAATTTTCTAATCCTTGGTGTATTGAATGTATCCCTACAGATAATATTTCGTCCCGTATTCAGGACATCAATACAATGGTTGTCTCAAATATCATCTATAATTTTAATGTTGAATCTGGATCTCCCTCACCAATGACACGACAATGTATGGATCCTAAGCTAAATTATAAATTATATCTTCCGAATATTTCACATGAACAAATGTTGATTGATTTAGTAAGGGTAAATATTCATTGGGACGAAAAAATAGGGAATCAAGACTTTCAAAAAATAACCCATTATTGGGGTGGGGGAGGACGCGTTCCTTTCAGGACAGAATTAATTGAATCAACATACATTGTAAATAGTAATGAAATATGTAGTGTCCTGACGAAAGAAGAAAAAGTTAAGAGAGTAACCGAATGGATTGGTAGTATCTAAAGTATTTTCATTGATTAATTTAAATTTGATTTTTTTTTAATAATTTAAAATAATGTAAGCAATACTTATATACTTATACTTATACTTATGGATAGTGAATTATTACAAACGAGTTCTCCTGAAATTAAATGTTCAATATGCCTAGATATTGATATTGAAGATAATGTATTGTGTTCTACAGAATGTTCTCACCAATTCTGTAAGAAATGTTTAGATGAATGGTTAGATCAGGGGAAAACATCATGTCCTATGTGTCGAGCGGATATAAATAACTTCAAATATCAAGGAGAAAATAATCGTATTGTGAAAGTTACTTCGAATAGAATCCGTGTTACCAACCAGCCAAATAACTTACAATTAATAAACATTCTAAAAATAAAAATAAGATCTTATAAATTAATCGCGTATTTCCTTCTACTATTTAATGTTTATGCATCATATTATTTGCTTGATGAAAATCATTATATAGATAATTATAATGATTGTATGGTTAATTTAACCGAACGTGATGATTATATTAGCAGTTTACCTGATAATGATTATATTAGTAGTTTACCTGATAATGATATAATAAATAAAGTTAACTCATAGAAAAACATACGATTGTCAATAATGTATTCATGACACTAACATTTATAAATTTGAATATACTTTTTAAAAAGTATATTCAAATAATAAAAAAGGATAAAAAAGGATAAAATAAAATAAAAATGAGTAAAGAATCTATTTATGGGGACCTTCCGTCTATTTATGGAGGCCCTCTATTACCAACTGTCGTGGGTCAAGAAGTATCGTATTTGACGGCTATGACATCAGATACGATGAGACAGGAATTTATCTCAAAAGTATATAGTATTCTATGGTGTCAAATATTATTCACATCATTATTTATAGGATTATGTAATCAAAATGAAAATGTTGCTGGATTTATCGTAAGTCCCTTTGGACAAGTTATTTCAATAATGAGTATTGTGTCCTTATTTGTGATGACTATTTTGATGGTTTGCTGTTACGAAACATTGAAGATTAAACCATACAACTGGATGTATATGGTTTCATATACTCTCTTTATGACATATCTTCTAGGAGTTGTCGGTGTGGTATATAGTTCCCAAATGCTTCTCCTTGGTGGGATAACAACATTATCAATCTTTCTAGGATTATCCCTCTATGCGATACAGAGTAAGTATGATTATACTCAGCATGGTAATTATTTAATCATAGTATTATTTTCATTAATCTTATTTGGATTCATTCTATCATTCACAAATATTCCGATCCTTAATACTATTTATTCAGTCCTGGGAGCAATTATTTTCGCATTTTACATTGTTTATGATACTCAGTTAATTGTAGGAGGTAATCACCGCAAGCACCAGTTTTCAACAGATGATTATGTTATCGCATCGATATCATTATACTTGGATATTATCAATATGTTCCTTTATCTTATGGATCTTTTAAACGGACGATAATTAAAACATTAATTAATTTATTCTTCTTATTAATTATTCTCTAACCATAATGTTCAGGTATGTCCGTATCCTTTATTTCTTTTTCTAGGATTTTCTTCTTTGGTAGACGTTCTCCGTTATAAATCCTCAATTATCTTCTATCTAGGGGGGTTCCAATCATTCCAGCCACCCCATTCCATTGATGAATAGGGTCCATAATACACTTATTATTTTCACCATTTCCATCTATTCCTCTATAAAGAGAGACATTCTGTGCGTTAGCAGAAGAACACAGTCGGTCTACTGTTTCCGGGTCATCTGTGAGCTTTTTGCTACCGGTAGGTGCGCCCCAGATCCCATTACCTTGACAGGCATTAAGACACAATTGAGCGTTCTCAAATTTTTCTAATTTTAAATCCATGAAAGAACATATTGTGAGACCAACAAAAACACCTAATAGAATTTTTTTGTTATCTTTAAGGACCTTGGGACAATGTTTTCCACCGAAATAGCAAAAAGCAACCAAAACGAAGGTTAAGAGAATTAACATATTCATTTTATAATATGAACAAATAAAATAAAATAAAATAAAATAAAATAAAATAAAATAAAATAAAATAAAATAACAGATAATTTACCGAAAGACCGTGTTATCTCACAGCGGATCTGATAGTTTCTTTATTCTTAAAAAAAAAACTTTATTCCTCTGGTATTTTTTAGAACACTAAACATTTACTATTTTAAACAAGACTTAATGACCTTTAACACTAATACATTTTTTAGCACGAGAACCACAAGTATCGTAAACAATCATGGATACAATGCGCGGGTCACTCATACATTGGGTTCCAGAAGGACACGCTAGTTGGCGGTCAATTTGACTCTGCGAACCATCTTCACAGAACCTGTAACAGATTTCATTTACTTGAAGGTCTCCAGTATGGAAACTCTGACAGTAAGGTTCCGCAGACCGGAAGCACATCATCAGAGTACACGCTGAGATCCTACCATTATCTACCATACATGTATTGCACCCGTCGTACCATGAAGCACAATTGTCCGGGATCGTTGGGGATTCGTCATTAAAACGATTACATGTTGAGAAGGGTAGAGCCCCTGAATAACATACTTCTTCTGTGCAATCAGTTAACGCATTATCTACAACACTACAAGTATTACAACCATCATCCCATTCTAAACAATTTTCATCAACACAATTTCCCCAAGTATCACGGAAAGTTTGACACACTTGTTGACAAGAACCAGGGGCATCTGCGATATAAGGTCCCATAGTATTCACACATTCTAATCCATCCGCACATGTATGGGCATAACCTGGTGCCATGAATCCACCACAAGTCTCGCCTTCCTGAGAGATTTGGGGAGTGCATTGAGTTGTCCCACAGCCTACATTACATCCACAATTGTCTGTTGGAGGCGCAATATGTTCACAATTGGGAGATTCTGGTGGTCTCGGGCATGGAATAGGTGGTGGGCAAGCCATGGAGCAAGGATCCTGAACCATAACATTGTCACAGGCAACCGGGCACTCAATATTTTCACCATTTCTTTGTCTTGTTAAGCAATCATTGCAATCAGGACCCTGGCAAGATGTTTCCCAATTACGAATACATTCTTTAGATGATTCACACCAAGAATATCCAGCACCTGTTAAACAATTGTGATCATCAAGTTGACCACCAACTCCAACTTGATGATCGCAAGATGTTTCCCATTTACGAATACATTCTTTAGATGATTCACACCAAGAATATCCAGCACCTGTTAAACAATTGTGATCATCAAGTTGACCACCAACACCAATAAGGGGTTGAGCGTGAATGACACTTAAAAATCCTGAGAGAATCGCAAATAGTTTCATTTTATTTATTATTTTATTTTATTTTATTTTATATATCCTAACTTTATTTCTTTAACTTTTTATATCTTTAACTTTTTATATCTTTAACTTTTTATATCTTTAACTTTTAATTTATTTAACTTTTTAAATAAAATTTTAAATAAAGTTTCAAATTTATTTAAAATTTTATTAGATTATAATATTAAAGATGCCTGGTCTAAATCATTTCATTACTTCAATAATCAAGGATATTGATAATATTGAGAAAGATAATGTTTTAAAAGATAATGTTTTAATTTTAAAAGATAATGTTGATAAGTTTGAGACCAAGAATGGACTGACACCTCGTTCACTAAAAAGAGCCCGATCTAGCGAAAATTTCATAAAATATCAATGGGCGTGGACTCTATAAATACTTTAAGGTATAAGTATAAGTATAATAATTAAAAAATATAATTTAAAAATGGTTTCAAAATATTATACAAATCGTGATGATCTTTATGATGATATGGAATTCATTTATGATTTAAGAATCCCATATGAAGTAAAACAACAATTATTGGATGAATTATTTGAATTGTGGAAATATCAATCGCCAGATTCCCCATGGTTTAAGAGACCAGATAAACAAGAATTAGATGCGGCAGAAACATTGGTAAAAATTTCAGAAGATGGTCAATCAAGTGAATGGATTGGTGAACATATTGTTTTTGAAAGTGTTCCGTTAAAGAGTAAGAGTAAGAGTAAAAAAAGTAAGAAACATACTTATAATTTAAGGAATTTATAAGTTTTTAATAAAGATTTTTTAATTATCATTTTCCAATTTAGTTCGGATTATTAATTCAATTTCATCATTATCATTATCATTATCATTATCATTATATTTATCATGTTTTTCATTAAGATAAGAAAAATCATCTCCTTTTTTTAGATAACAAAATTTAGTTAAACAACTTGATAATTCATAACGATTATTCGTAATGTTGTCTAATTCAGTATCTATTGTTTTAAAAAACATACATGGATCATCCGTTCTATTCTCTGGATGAATATTTCCTATATTCTCTATTTTATTCTGTAGTTGTGCATAATTCTTCGATGTTGCTGTTAATTTACCAGAGTTTTCTTGAAAATTATAAAAATTTTGAATTGCTGCTGAAATGGCAGACGTTGTTGTTATCAAACTTAAAATAAATTTTTCTTTATCATTCATTTCCTTATTACTTCTCCAAGAAATTGTTGACGCAACCGTTGAAGCAAGGACATTAATTAATCCAAAGAAACAATATAATGAATGATGGAGATCACTAGCCCTTTGATACATTTTTTTTTGCGACCTTGTTTTTTTATGGAGATGAACTAATGTATCATTTGTGTAGTTGTTCCATTTATTATCACTTTCCATAATATTTATTCTTTTAAAAGAATCAAGTATTTTAAATAAATTTATAGAAATTCAAACGAACACATCATTTCCCTGGATTAATATTTTAAGCCGATTTCAATTGTCTTTCTAATTCAGAACTACTTTCATTATAAAAACTATATATATCCTGTATGTATTTCTGTTTTACCTTTTCAAACTCGTCACCACTACTAAACCAAATCATTTCTTGAACGTGTTTTAACTTAGATATTGCTAAAATAACTTTTTCTTTCGTAAATTGCATGTTCTCCATTTTTTCCTGATATTTCTGGAACTGAATAATAGCGGCTGTCCCAGTAATAAACGTACTGATACTCAATGGGACCATATTAAATATTACTGACAATGTTTTATTATCTTCCGTGAGGTGGTCTAATTCATTCCTCAATGCTTCTATGATTGATAATACAGATGATATAATAATGATCATAATATTTAATCTATCATACCATGTTTTATAACTATAATATTTCTGTTGGAGTTTTTTAAGTCTTATATTTAATTTATCTAATTTTCCTTGTAAATGTTCATTAAACTCATATTCATTTTCTAAATTCAAGAATTCTTTCCTGATTTCTTCAGATATTTTTGCATCAATATCGATGGTTTTCCTTGTGAAATCCGAATCACTCGAATAATTATCATGATAATTATCATCATTGATTATTTCTTTTTCTTCCTCAATATTTATCTCAACACCATTCAAAGATTCCGCGTCATTTTCTTCAGACATTATATAAATATTATATAATTAATTTCCTATCCATGTAAATTATTTTTGGAATATTTCGTTGCGTTACTAATATCTAATATCTAATATCTAATATCTAATATCTAATATCTAATATCTAATATCTAATATCTAATATCTAATATCTAATATCTAATATCTAATATCTAATATTTTTGAAAAAAAAAATATATATATATTATAAAATGAATTTACAACTTACTAGATCCACTAGTCTCGATGATGATGATCCGGAACCACCGGCTTATAGTCCAAGTGCATTTCCACCTCCCCAGCATACTGTGTCCGATACAACCCCCCGACCAAGCAACACACCAAGAATGCTCACGGATGAAGAATATATAAAACGTAGACTGGATGATTTACGCGAAGATTTCCGTGACATTGATAATGCAGAGCCGCAGAGACCCGCTGATGTACCCGAATGGGATGCGAGACGGGATAACGTAAATGCCAAAATAAGGAAAGCGGAAACCTTATTAAGTTCTTTAAAAAGAGGAAATGACTTGCGCCCCGGCTGGAAAAAAGAAATCGACGGCGGGTCTAAAAGAACTAAGCGTAGCAATAAGCGTAGCAATAAGCGTAGCAATAAGCGTAGCAATAAGCGTAGCAATAAGCGTAGCAATAAGCGTAGCAATAAGCGTAGCAATAGGAAAAGAAGTAATAAAAGAACTAAAAGAACTAAAAGAACTAAAAGAACTAAGCGCCGTAATCGTAGGAGGTCAATGAATTAATTTAATTTTGAAAAATTTGATAAAATAATTTATAATTAAAATAATAAGTAATAAAAAAATGGATGAAAAAACAAATGAATTCATCAATCAATATATGAAAGTATATTTAGCTCAAATGGATTCTGCGGTTAAAGTCTCAAAGATTCTCACAGAACATTCACAGGATAAGATTTTAAATGGTGATAAAATTATCTGTGGATTAGTTTACAGATTAATGGTCCCTATGACAGAGGAAGAAATTAATGATTCAATGAATTATGCTGAAGAGTTAATCAATCCAGAAGATTCAGAAGAAGAGGAAGAAGAACCCGATAATTATTTAGAAGAGAATGATTTTGAAGAATTAGAAAAAGTTTCTCATAAAATTGTTTCGAATCAATGTAATTGCGATATTTGTATGAAAGTTAGAGTATGTTTATTAAATTACAATTCTCATGAATGTTCTGATCCTTTGGCCCAGCGGTTTAAAAGTGCGATAGAACACACCTGTCAGGAACACTTGGTTATCATTTAGTAATTATCACTATCATGTATTCATTAAGATAAGAAAAAACAATCACGACAGTATCTGTGGTTACTTGGCGAAGATGTAATTGTCATATTACATTCTAAACATAATCTTTTAATATTTGTTTTTTTTGAATCTAAGACTCCACCGAAGTTTTCAACCCAATCTTCATTGGTCCCAACCTTACAATGGGTTATAAAATGACCACTTCCCCCACACTTGCGACATAAATCATATAATTCACAATAAAGTTGTGCCGCCATTATTTTATCTTCTCTTAGCAATGGATAAGGCGAGGTAAACATTGAACCACGGACATTATCAATACCATATTTTTTCATTAATTCTAAGGTTTCCCATAATTCCCAGAAACTTTGCTGGGGTTTCGTTATGGGAGATAATTCATTGATGGGTTTATATTTGTTTGTCCAAGCCGAACCATATCCGTTCGTATGTCTCTTTATCCTTACTTCTTTATCAGAAGATTTCCCAACATAGAATTTATTATCTTCCAATTCAAGGACATAAACTTCTGGAAATCCTATTTCTTTTTTAGGTTTTGATTTACAACATTTTAAATTCTGTAGACAACGGAACATTGTTTTTTTTTTAATATTTAATATTTAATATTTAATATTTAATATTTAATATTTAATATTTAATATTTAATATTTAATATTTAAGAAATTGTTCTTAAATGATTATTCTAATGAATATGACTTCCTAAATTTAGGATA
>Ga0307488_10001677_pt1 | contig 18559 bp, 18 predicted proteins | sample SB02metaG_FD_202248 | JGI IMG/M metagenome (GOLD analysis project Ga0307488, IMG submission 202248) | Sea-ice brine microbial communities from Beaufort Sea near Barrow, Alaska, United States - SB 0.2 | ecosystem: Environmental > Aquatic > Marine > Coastal | place: USA: Alaska | collected... | reverse complement strand
CATAAATGGCTCATGCTTTTTATCGGTATTCAATTCGTTATTTGGTCGGTGACTGGTGCCTATATGGTCTTTTTTGACATCGATTATATTCATGGCGATAGCCTAGTGGTTAATCATAAAGATAAGATCAATTCTCATGATATTCAGTATCCGCTAAGCGCCTTGTTTAGAGCATACCCCAATGCTGAAAATATTCGACTGGCGACATTTTTACAGCAAACAGTTTATCGTTTCGTGGTCAACACTGAAAACGTACCTGTACAGTTTTTACTGGATGCTCGTTCTGGGGAACTACTTTCACCAATACCAGAGTCGAAAGCCATTGAAGCAGCCTATTATTATTCAACATTGGGCAAGGTGAAAAGTGTGGTATTAATTACTGACAATCCACCTTTTGAACTTAGCCCTCGAGCATTGCCTGCTTGGCGTATTAACTTCGATGATTTTGGTGCACCCTCCATTTATGTTTCTCAATCTACCGGAGAGCTTGTTGGCAAACGGCATACCTTTTGGCGCTTGTTTGACTGGATGTTTCGCTTCCATATTATGGACTACGGAGATGCAGAGGATGTCGGTAACTGGTTATTGTTCGTTGTGGCATTTTTTGCCATTTTAGGGTGTTTGTTAGGGCTGATAATGACCTGGTTTTTAGTTGTAAAACCATTTAAAAATAAAGCCGTATCCAATAAAAACAAGCAGCGAGGTGTCTTATGATGAAGTGGGTAAGAAAATTTCATAAATGGGCATCTATTGTGGTTGGTATACAATTTTTAGTGTGGTTAGTTAGTGGAATTTACTTCAATTTAATGGACACCACTAAAGCCTTTGGTCGAACTTATAAGGCCCACATCAATGTCGAAAGCCGATTAGATCGTGAGAGTCTGGTTGACCCTTCAATCGTGTTGTTAAAATATCAGCCGAGTGTGTCCCTTGAGCTAATTAAAATGTTGGGCCACCCTTTTTATCAACTAACACATGAGAAAGCGCTTTATTCACATTTTAAAAATAAATATACATTGGTGGATGCCTACACTGGCAAAGCGTTCTTAATTGATGAGCTGGTGGCAGCTAAAATCGCTGAGCTTTCTTATAATGGGCCAGGAAAAATATCTAAGGTTATAATGCTGGATTCATTTATTTCAGATTATCCCAAGCAGCAAAACCCTGCTTGGCAAATATATTTTGATGATGTGATTGATACCATTGTCTATGTTGAGGCCAACTCAGGAAGGATTATTGGGCATAGTGATGAACATAAACGTTTTGCTGATATTTTCTTTATGCTGCATTTTATGGATTACGGTAATAACGGTAGCTTCAATAATATTCAAAATGTGTTCTTTGCTATTGCTGCTTTATGGTTAGCCCTCAGTGGATTTATTTGGAGCATACATTTGGGCTTAAAAGGAAAATACAATATTAGACACTAGGAAGGCACGCTACTCACCCAAATGTTTATCAGAGGCGACACATTCAGCCAAGGCCAATGGCCGACCCTAGACAAGCCTGACTGAGTCTTCTAGGCACTTGCACGATATTCGCTGGCTGATGCGAAAGCCCAATGATTATATAACCTAATAATTTATCAACAAGACGATTACACCGGCAGTTTGCGAGGGCATAGCCTCCAGCATCTAAAACCTGTGACTCTGGGTTTATTTATTATCCCACTACTTTATTCTCCGGCGCATGATTTTTTGCCACTAACGTCTTTAAATTTGGTAATGCGGCCATTGTCGCGGAACGAATTTGACTGGCGTCATGCTGGACATTTTTGCTGACATCGGCCATTACATTCCTCATTCGCTGTGCAGGATCCAGGCGCGCGGTGTTGAGGAAATCCATGATGGCAGGGTTTTGCGACCAAAGCATTCGGTTCATCACATTGCCCAGCATGGCCTGGGGATAATCTGCAGGGGTATCTGTCATTTGTATCGGAATGGCGAGGGCGTTCTTTTCCTCATTGGTGTCGAACGTTGCCTCGATAAATCCAGCGACTGATGCGCTAAGAGAGACCAAGGGTACTTGCAGAATGGCAGGTGTGATGCGGTCACCTTCCCAGATTGGCGACACTGCTGAGCGTGTTGCGGCGGTTGCGGTGCAATCAATAAATAAAGAATCAGTTGGCACTTCGGCGTCACCATCCAACCCGTGCAAAACGCCAGGTTCAATTAAGTTTACGCGTCCGATTTTAATCACATGTTCGATTTGTCGTAGTAAATCGACTTCGCCTTGGGATATCGTTGGATAATGAAACTTGCTTGGCAGGCTACTCTGATCAAGCCGGAGCATATGGCCATGTTTTTCCAAATGCAGGAATATTTCATCGCCGCTCGTGGCCGTCGCGCCAATGCGCATTTGTTCTAGCTGCCAACCCACACTGTTCTCTGCGAACTTCGAGCCGGGCTGGGTAGAGGCACGGTTGATCAACCAGGTTTCACGAGGGCGGACCCAGCTTATACTGGACGCTTCAACACCCATATTCATCAGCCAAACGCCCACGTCCATAGCAGTTTTTCCTCCGCCCATAATGACATAATGCCCAGGGGGCTTCGCATCGGTGAGCCAAGCTTCGGGCAGTTTGCCAGGTGTAGTTAAGCGTACGCCATCAGTGATTTCAAACTTGCGTTTGTGAGTGGCAGGAACCGATGCGGTCCAAGCACTGCCATCAACCAGTTTACGGCGAACATTTACGCGGGTTTTCTTACCTGAAATACTTGACACAATGGTGTGTTCGCCATTAGCACCTTCTTGATACTTAGACATTGGATAGTAACTAACGCGACCACTTGGAATGAAGCGTTGTTGCATTGCTTGTTCAAAATAACTGAGTACTTGGGTTCCCGTGGCGAGCTTGTAATAACCTTTATTGGGACCGTCTGTGTCGATAAGATCATCACCTAGACTCATTGAGTTGAGACCATAAGTCGCGCTAGGCTGATGCAGTGTCACAAAGGGATAAGCGACATTCCAGTGTCCACCTGGTTTTGGATGCTGATCAACAAAAGTGATATGTGCATCACCATATTCAAGCAACGAATCCGCAAAAGACAAGCTAAGTGCGCCCGTTCCAACGATCAAATAATCAGTGTCAATCTCATACATGCAGGTATTCCAATTTTAATTTGATTTAGTATAGTGAGGATAAACGCTATTGATGACCTATACAACAAAGCTAGGATCAGACAATAATCACTTTATCTTATGGGTAACTCAGCGTTATATAGTGATTCAGTATCGACAAAGTCCGCCTCCATTTTGCTGTATGTTCGGTGTTTTGTTTTTACTTTATCTCAATAAGACAATCTGCGGGAATATTGGCCACCGTGCTCGCTAATAGATGTATTTAATTAACCCTATAAATTACAGAGAAAAAGCATGCTGACTACTGAAAAAATCGTGAACGTTTTTGATGCGTTTTTGCCTTTATTATTAACCATAATTATAGTTGTTTTCATTTTGTGGTTGGCACATGTGTTATTAATTAAGAGACAATATGACTTAGGTAATGAAAAGTTATTTAATCGACAGCTTAGCATGCTTGGTTTGACCATTGCTGGGGTACTTACAGTGATATTAGCTTTGCCTGTCAGTGAAAGTTCACGTAATCAGATCATCGGATTAGTTGGGCTTGTTATTTCTGGTATTTTTGCTTTTTCCTCCAGTACCATTTTTGCTAATTTATTAGCGGGCATCATGCTGCGCGTTACCAAACCTTTTCGTGCCGGTGATTTTATCCAAGTCGATGATTTTTTTGGTCGAGTGGTGGAACGAGGTTTGTTAGATACAGAAATTCAAACCGAAGTACGCGATCTGGTTGCATTACCCAATACTTTCATGATCACGCGGCCTATCTCTGTGACCCGATCCTCAGGGACTATTATCTTCACTACCTTGTCACTTGGATACGAGATTCATCATTCCAAAGTTGATGATTTACTCACCCAAGCTGCCACTAATTGTGGTTTGACTGACGTATTTGTACATATTATCGAATTAGGAGATTTTTCGGTTGTTTACAAAGTCAGTGGAAAATTAGAAGACGTGAAAAGTTTGATCAGCTCCAGAACTCGTTTAAACAGAGAAGTATTAGATGTACTGCACGATAATCAGATTGAAATTATGTCTCCCAGTTATATGAATCAACGACCCATGCCAGATGGAAGTAAAGTTATCCCTGCAACACAAAGAGTAAAAAAAGAACATAATACACACTCTGTTGAAGACGTTGTTTTCGATAAAGCGGAAGAAGCTGAAAAAATAGAAACTGAAAAAGAACAGATACAAGAGCAGGTCGCAAAACTTCAACAAAAACTTAGTGACGCTTCAGATGAAAAGGAAGTGATTATCAAGAAAGATATCGAAATATTGAGCCAACAACTTTCAAACAAAAAGGAGCAAAAGCCTAATGAGAATTAATTTGAACTACTAGGTAATGGGTGCGTGACTTAAACCTAATGGTGACTTATGGCACATATATGACCCAGAGCAACGGGTGCTTTGAACCAACAAAAGGTGTTTTAACTCACATCGAGGCGCTAGTTTCTAAAAAGTAGTTATCCATTCCTATTTACACAAATTAGGCGACAACTGTCCTGAAAAAAGCCGTTAGCAGAGGGAAAAAAGTTTTATGCGAAGCGGTAAAATAGCATGAATGACCTGTTATTATTTTTCCTCTGAGGAACGATCCATAACCACCGGGGAAGGGCAACATTAAACAGTAAAACGCAGCAATGGAAATTTTCACGAGGGTAAATGGACTTTTGAGACAAACACATATTCATTTCTGCCTGCGTTGTGTCTTCATAGAAAGACTGGCCGCTCAGAGCGAATGACAACGATAGTGTGAATTGTTGTTTAAGCTTCCCAATAGCAGCCTATTGCTTTGAATAGGTGCATTGCTTTTGCTTTGTCAGAGTGATTAATCAAGTAACTAACCGCCTAGATGGCTGACCTGAATTAAAAATTTTCTAGCGGATATGTGACAAGATCGTTCGCTAATTGCAAGAAAGAGACCGCAACCCTTTTTAAGATTGCAGTCTTGTTTTGTACTATTTATCCCTATGCCACCTTAAAACCCCCTCGTTGTTCTGAATCCGTTATTTTGAGATGGCATAGGTATATGATATGTCGCGATGCTAAAGCGTCAATAAATTCAAGTCGATGTTGATTTGCTACTACTCACCATCCTCTCGTTGCGTTCTCCAGCCTCAGCCCAATCTTTAGGCAGCGTTTTGGCGGCCCAAAAGAATGCAATGATGGAGATTATATAGGGAACAACTAATGACGTAATTGATAAGCGTAACGCATGCACTTCTCCATACTGTTCTGTTAATGCAGAGCTTAAGAGACCAATATAGGTTGGGCCTCCACCAAGCGCTATTAGATTTAATATTAAAAAGAATAATGCGGTAGACATTGCTCGCATGTTAATCGGTGCCAGTGTTTGCGCTGCAGCAAAGCTAGGGCCTAAATAGACGCCGGCAGAAATGAGATATACAGTAATCAGCGCCAAGTGCAGATATATGTTTTGCACCCAAAATGCCCCAATAAGAGCGGGCACGCCAACTATTAGCACCGCGCCGGGCAGCCAACCATATGCACTGATATTCTTTTTAGCTAATTTCTCGGTGATTACGGCGCCATAGTAGGTGCCTGCGCCATAACCAACAAGGTGAATTAAGCCAAGCATTAACATCAACCAACGAAACTTCCCATTGCCAACTCCAGGTGCGTATTCTGGGAGAAAACGAACAATATAATCGACTCCCCAGTTAGCCACAGCATAGCCTCCAAAACTGACCCAGGCGATACCCATACACATGGCCCACCAACTCGGAATTTTGGCCAAGGTTTTGATCGATTCACCAATGCTAACAGGCTCTAGGATAATGTTATCGCCTTCCATTTGCCCGCGTTTTGGTTCGCGTACTACCAGCGCAATAATTAACGCTAAAATGACTCCCGCCACGCCCAACGCAATAAGAGTGCCTCGCCAACCAAGCGTTTCAACCAATATTCCAGCTAGGATATAGGAAAATGCGATACCAATTGGAATACCTAACGAGTAAACACCTAGTGCACTTGCGCGTTTTTCTTTTGGGTATAAATCTGAAATTATAGAGTGGGAAGGAGGCGAACCGCCAGCTTCGCCAATACCAACACCTGTTCTGGCAATAAGCATGCTTGTAAAGCTATTAGCCATGCCTGTAAACGCGGTGAACAAGCTCCAAAAAAAGACTGAAATACTGATGATTTTAGTACGGCTATAGCGGTCTGCTAGCCAAGCTATTGGGATGCCAACAGTGGTGTAGAGTAAAGCGAACCCAAAACCTTTGAGAAGGCCAAGTTGCCAATCTTCGAAACCCAGGTCGGCCTTGATACTGGGAGATAAGGCGCCCATGATTTGGCGATCAATAAAACTAAATATATAGGCTAAAGTGAGTAGCCATAATACAAACGTGCGGTAGTTACTTGACTCGGCAATCTTTGGTTGACTCATACAATATCCTTAGCTTTTATTAATCTGTATATCAGACACATCTATGCGGATCTAGGTATCGAATTATAATTATATTTTAAACATTTATAATGCGTTTGAGGTGAGCAATGAGATTAAACGCTAACCCTGATCTATACAATGGTTATAGGTGAGTGAAATGTAGTCGTGACATAATTGACCTAGGTTGTTGAAAAGTTTTTGCATCGTTTTGTTGATCTGTTGGTGATAATTGATATCGACCATAAAACTTTTTAGGCTGTTGACTTCTTTGTCAGTTAACGTTCTTTGATTTTTGAGTTCAGGAACAAACTCACTGCTTTTTGAACCAATAAAACCTGCAGACATGCCCTGCTCTTTTTGCAATTCATGCACAAGTTGACTGGTGATAGTGACTAACCTTACATCAGAAATTGTTGTCTTTGCTTGGTCGAGGTCGTGGTAGGCGCGAAAAATATCTGCTGTGATAAATATCAGTAAAACAGCAACAGGTATCTAGATAACCAACGTTTCATATGTATCCTGATGAAGGGTGTTAAGTGATCTAAGATTACTGAAAATGGCATAAACAGTTCAATTGTTTTAATTTATACGCAACTAACACTCATCCAATAGATATTGATAAACCCTGTTAAAAACATAAGCTAAGGATGACTTTCAATCAAATACTGTCTCGGCGAACTAGACTAAAGTATTAGAATGTAATCGATTGAATTGTCATCGCTGCGTGCTTTTTTACCGTCCTTTTTTATTATTCGATAAGCTCAAAGGTTAACCCCGCATGATTTTCTAAACGTGTAATTAATTTAGTTCCAAAAATACTGGCTGGTGTCCAGAACCCACCAGGCACATCTTTTTTACTGATATCTTGAACTAAACATGCAGCGGCTTGACCTAACATTTTAGCGGTAGAGCCATAACCCGGATCTTGGTCGCCTGTCACTTTACAGCGAATTTCTTTGCCACTGTCAGTTTTACCGTAAAAACGTAAATCGTAAAACCCTTTCTCTTGAGCATCTAGGCTTGGGCCTTCACCGGGTTTTGGTAACATAAATCGTTCCATTGCCCAGCGAGTAGGCGGAATAACAGCAGCCACAGCAAAGCTACTTAATCCCATTCCTACGCCCGCCGCTATACCACTTCCGATGAGGCCTTTTCCGGTCAACATGGCTTCGTTGTATTCAAAATGTGGGCTGTAGCCACCTGCTAACAACGCATTACTTCTGTGCACAATGCGGGTGTTAATGACCGCCATTACAAAAGGTGCCACCCAGCTGTTAAAATCGTTATCATATTGTGGGCGATTCATATTATTTTGACGTAATTTGTTACCGTGATCTGGCGGGCAAATCGCATATGGGTTAGCTAAAATCTTGCGCAGGGCAGGGTTGCTGGCCACTTCTTTAAATATATTGGTCATGCTAGCTACTGTGCCGCCTGATGCTGCCCCCTTCATTTTCTTAACGCGCATTTTGATACTACTGCACGTTTCGCCAAACTTTTGTTTTGCATGTTGTTGTAAAAAATACACACCTAAATCAGAGGGGACAGAGTCAAAACCACAACTATTAACAATACGGGCACCACTGATTTTAGCCAGGTCTTCATAACGCTCTAACATTTTGGCTATCCACTGCACTTCACCCGTCAAATCACAATAGTCGGTGCCCAATGCCACACAGGTTTTTACTAATGGCTCACCATATAAAGCATAAGGACCGACAGTAGAAATTACTACTCGGGTGGCACTACACAGCGAGTGAAGACTGTCTTCATCTTCGGCATCAGCGACTATAATATCAAGTGTTTCCCCCGCGATACCCAACGACAATTTTAATTCGTTTAGTTTGCTTTTTGAGCGCCCGGCAATGGCCCATTTAAGTTCGCCTTCAACGGCAAATTGAGCCAGCATGTATCGCGTTAGTATTTGCCCAACAAAGCTGGTGGCACCAAATATTATAATGTCAAACTTAGGGGGGGTGTCTTGCATAGTCGTTTTGCCTCTGAGGTAATCATCTTAGTTTATTTCACAGCATTCAAATTTGTGATGCCGAAACAACGCTTTAAAAACTTATACTGAGTTGTTGATCTAATCTATCAGAATAATTCACTTTAGGGCGAAACATAATGAGCAAAATATATAATGCAACCGAAATTTGGATTGAAAAATCCAATGTAGCGAATACCAAAATTGTCACAAAAGAGTTAGACAGTAACCAACTAAGCACTGATGAGGTATTGCTTGAAATTGACTCTTTTGGATTTTCAGCAAATAACGTCACATATTCTGTGTTTGGCGATAAAATGGGTTATTGGGGTTTTTTCCCAGCTAATGACACTTGGGGCATTGTACCTATGTGGGGCTTTGCCACCGTGCTTGAGTCAAATCATCCTGAAGTAAAAGTAGGTGAAAAGGTCTATGGGTATTTGCCTATGGCTTCGCATTTAGTGATCACTGCAGGTAAAACCTCGCCCACTCACTTTTTTGATATCAGTGAAAAACGTAAAAGTATTTCACCCGTTTATGACAACTATGTGCGCTGTGCCACCGACCCCGGTTATCAAGTTGACAGAGAAGCATGGCAGTTAAATTATCGGCCTCTTTTTATGACTTCTTTTGTATTGGATGATTATGTCGGTGAAGGTTTAGTGGCTTCTGAGCAACCCGTTAAACAAGTGATATTGACCAGTGCTTCTAGTAAAACAGCTTATGGTGCCGCTCACTTATTGATGAAACATAAAAAGGAGCGGGGATTAGACTATCAAGTGATTGGTCTGACATCTGCCAATAACAAAGCCTTTACCCAAGATTTAGAGTGTTACGATCATGTACTCAGTTATGACGACATTGCCGAACTTGGCCAAGATAAAACTAGCTGGGTACTGGATTTTGCAGGTAACAAGAGTTTGCTACTGAAATTACAAAAACAGTTTACTGACAATCTCGATAAGTTGGTCTTAATCGGCTCAACCGATGTGGATGCGCAACAAGATAAGCCAGACGGTCACTTAGACAGTGAGTTCTTCTTTGCACCAAGCCAAGTGAAAAAGCGCTCAGGTGAGTGGGGACACGCTGGGTTTGCTGAACGTTATGCAAAGGCTTGGCATAGTTTTGCCATTCATATGCATGATAAGGTTTCAGTGGCTGAATACTCAGGAGCCAAAGCGATTGAAGCGCTGTATCACACCGGCCTTAAGAATAAGTTAAATAACTTGGAAATTAATGTACTGACGTTTTAGTTAAGTCAGCTTTTGAATAGGGCACTACCAGAGTTGGCTGTGCCCGATGATACTCATTCTACTATCCGTAATAATCGCAGGTCTTAGAGTCTGACTTTTACTCACTCCGCGGGATTTTCACACTATCAGCCACAATTTCATACACCACCCCAGGTTTTACCAGATCCGTTTCGCTTCTTAAATCGGCTTTAAAATGGGCTGCTTGTTCTGGGCTTACTTCTTTTTGTATCAGTTCACCTGCAAGAGTGACGGTTTTGCCGCTGCTGTCTGTGGGTATAAAGAAGCCATAATCACGAAACGAAACCCGTAAAGTGTGTTGGTCTTGTTGTGCGATGAAAAAACATCCTTTCTTTTGGCATACTTTGGCTATCCTAGCTTCTACTTGAAATGGGTTTGCCAGATGTGAAGAGGAGTCTGTGACTAAGTTTTCCATACTAATTTTAGGCAGTGAATTATCAAGTTTTACCCCGAAAGTTTCACTTTGGGCGTCTTGTGTGACGGGTTCTGATAACCTTAAAGTTGCTGCGTATACGCCAAAGGTTAGTGCATAACAAATTAGTGTGCTGAGCGCGCGTTTCATGTTCGACCTATTACAATGTGATTTTTGAATCATAAGGTTAGTCACGATTAAAATCTACAGGTGTTAGTGGATTAGCGGGTAATCCCGGTTTACTGTTGATTCAAAGCACCTGAATAACCGTGACAATGAGGGCGACTGGCAGGTTGTTGCCTTAATAAGGTTAAAAAAGGTTAAATTTACCGATGGATGTCAGAATATATCTTATCTAAATCCCATCGCATCATGAATTATATGAGTTTCTAAACACTTGTCATACTGGCGCGTAAGTTGCTGTAACTTTATGAAATGTCTCTGCCAGTCGTAAACATGCAAATTACTAGTAACCCACTATCACTCTTTAGTTACATCGGTGACAATAATCAAGCTGATGATGTGCTTCAAGACCTCGCTAAAGGTAATAAAAAAGATGTTAGCGGTGGGCTCGACGTGCTTGAAAGTGGTTTAAATCGAGGCGAGTTTGAAGAGACTTTACAACTACTTGAGAAAGGTGAAATCGATATTGATCTGAATTTGGTTGAAAACTATTATCAGTTCAATCAACAAAAGCTCAATAGGGAAGTCGCGCATTTGGCAGAAAACTTTGATCTTGGGTCTGAAGTCAGGGTGACAATACAAGATGGAGAGTTGCTGGTTACAGGGGAGTCTGGTAACAGCAAAGCGCTGCAGCAATACCTTGATAAAGACAGTCGTCTTAGCACTTTAGTGCAACAAACCGCTAAATTGTCTCAGTTTGTGGAGTGGGGGCAAGCAAAAGAGCAGGCTGCTAAATACAAGTCTGAAGATATGCCAGAAGTACAGTTGGTCGATTTTTTAAAGGATGCAAGATTAGTGGTGACTCAGCGCAATCAGTTTATTATGTCTGAGATGGGCTCAACTTTTTACTCTCAGGGCCATACACAACATTTGATTGATAATAATTCGAAAGAGGCAGAATAATCCCTATTTGAAAGTTTAAATAAAGATTTACTTCAATTATTTAATACCTTGTTTAACTAAGCTGAGCCGCACCAAGGACTTAAATGAAAATAACGAACTCACCCAACACTGGAAATGATTGAATCATAAAGTGTAAAAGCTAACAGAGTAAATTTCTGTTGAATAAAATAATCGATAGTTAGCAAGAAGCCTTGATTGATTCTTTATTTATAAACAGGTTCTGTCGAACATAATTGATGACTATTTCTCACAGGATATATAAATTTTTTGTCTTTAGTGAGGCTAAGACTGATTTTGGTATAACAACTACAGCTATTTTGCTGAAATCTTTAAGATTAGAGCTTAACCCCGTGAATAATAAATCAGTGCATTATTGATTGGGAGCCATGTGGTTTTCATTCAAATATTCATTCATATCCTGAATCTCCAGGTTAATTTGACTAATTAAAGAGCCTATCCCCGCCTTTCTGGTATAACAGCATGGACAATCAAGGCATAAAAAAACAAAAACTAATAGAGTTTTCTGTTTATAGACAGCTCTAGCCCACCTTTCAAATTGATCTTAATATAAATGTCCGTTAGTCATGAAAAGACATTGATTATCTGGTTTCCCACCACTTTTCAATATGGATGTGCAGTTTGGCTTTTTTTAGGTGGTCTAAAGTAGCTACTCTGTCTGGCTGATTTAAGAATTGACCAATGACAATCGCCTGATGTCCATCATCTAAAGTGATATGAGTTTGTTCGAACTCGCTTTGTGCCTCAATTGTTTTGACAGAGAGTTTATCTCTATTAAATGAATGAAAACGTTTGGGATAATAAACACCAGCTTGAAAAATGACAGTATCTAAATGAATGGTAATTATTTGCTTTTGATAAGTTGAATAAGACACGCGGTGCATTAAAAACGCCAATAGTCCTACTTCAAAACCAGCAAAGGGTAGGACTATCCAAACGCCCACTGCGCTCCAAGCGATGGCAATGCTCATTACAAAAGCAGCCATCACCATGATAATGATTTTATTTTGCTGCCAATTAGCGGAGCGATTGGGTTGAAGGGTTAGGATAACCGATTCATGTTTATGTTTTAGTTTAACCATTTGGTGATCTTTTCTCTGTTTCAATTGTAGTATTCTGGCAGATTACGCCTTTTATTTTCCAGTATAGGTCATGAAACCTTTATGTTTTTAAAAATGTCAGCCAAGCATATTCGGGTATCTTTGCTGCTTGTGTGGTTAATCATTTTGTTTTGGCAAACGCAACCACTTAGCCTAATAAAAGAATACGGAGGTTTTGCCTTTTTGGGTCTTTTGGGTGCTATTTTTGCGAATGCCACTGGAGCCGGTGGGGGCGTTGTTTTTGTGCCTTTTTTCAATCAACTGGAGTTTTCGGTTGCCAGTTCTGTGGCTACCAGCTTTGCCATTCAGTGTTGCGGTATGACCGCCGGAGCTGTGACATGGTGGACGTTTTATAAACAGCTTGCAGCCAATAACCAGCCGCAGTCTTTATATTGGCAGCCTTTAGGTAAGACTCTATTGTTAACGGTGCCATGCTCTTTGTTAGGACTGTGGATGGTGCAAATCAGTCCTCAATTCTTTGCTCATTTTAGCGATCCCAACAGTTTGCATACCGGTTTTGGGGTTTTTTCAATTGGCTTAGCATTAGCCATTTTTGCCACAGTATTTTTGTTGCGCAGTCAAAATTTTAATACTGATCTGACTTTGTTTGATTATATTGTTTTGCCAATCATTGCTTTAGTTGGGGGGGGAATTACAGCTTGGTTATCCATTGGGGTAGGTGAGTTGGTGGCGGTGTATTTAATCATACGTCGCTTCAATGTCACTTTTGCGATTGCTGCTGCCGTCATTTTGAGTGCATTGACGGTATGGGGAGGAATAATTTTTCACTTACTGATTACACAAGCGATTTATTGGCCAGTGGTACTCTTTGCCGGGGCTGGTGCAATAGTAGGCGGTATTTTAGCCAAACAATTGGTATTGTATTTCTCAGCCAAAAATTTAAAGTTGTTTTTTGCAGGCTGGATATTTATTTTAGGGATTACGTCTTTACCCTTTTAATCGCCTAAGGTAGCTTAGGCGTCATTCTTCTTTGTTATAGCCTTCTTACTTGCAATCTATTAAACAGTATTCGGTAGTTAAAATTTCTCACTCTGGCGAGCTTGGCGCAATCCCAGAGAATATTGCCTGTAACGATGTAGTTGTGACGGAAGAACCATTAGAAATATGGTTATCTGCTGCTCCGAACTCGCCTTCAAAATTATTATTGACTACTATGCGCACCCCTGGTGACGATCTGAATTTGGTTAGAGGCTGGCTATACTCAAGTGGAGCCATTCAAGACATCACAAAAATCTCCTCAATTAAACATACGGGCACGGGGACCTTGAAAAACCAGTCCACCAATCGAGTACAAGTCAATTTGGCTGCAGGGGCAAATTTTGATTTTGCTGCATATCAACGAGTTGAAGTGATGAATTCAGCTTGTGGAGTATGTGGCCAGCAAAGCATCGAAAATATTTTAGACCAATTACCTCAAGGCTTCACCAGAGATGCTCAATCCCCCTTGCTTGCGATTACCGCTATTCACTCACTGACACAGCAATTAAGAGACAAACAAGTGATGTTCGGTCAAACGGGTGGTAATCATGGTGTAGGGCTATTTGATTTAGCTATTCGAACAGACCAAACTGAACAACATTTGGAAATTTTGGATGTGCGTGAAGATGTGGGCAGACACAATGCTTTTGATAAACTAATAGGCGCCAACTTGCACATGTTGGCAGTTGATAGTCATTCGGATGAATTAGTCCTAGGTGTGGTGTTAAGCTCAAGAGCCAGTTTTGAACTGGTGCAAAAAGCGGCCATGGTGAATATTCGTTATATTGTTGCTATGGGGGCTCCGTCTAGTTTAGCCATCGATTTAGCCAAAGATTGTGATATCTGCCTACTTGGTTTTGTAAAGTCATCACAATCTTCGACTGGATCAGCAATTGCATTTAATGTTTATTCAAGCCCACAACTGTTGGTTTGAACCTATAGCGAACCTGTTAATCGGTGCTTAACATCACAGACTACGTTTAACCAATACTCGACTAACCAACATGGTAGTCCAAATCACTGAATAAATTGCAAAGATCACAATCATCCATTGCGGCATAGACATATCCATAAATGACCAGTTGATATCACCGCAATCACCTGTTGCACCGAAAATATTCGGCAACCATTCATGTAAGGGCCCCCAGCTAGGGAAATTAGGCACAAACTCGCAGCTAGCAAAAAATGGGTTGACTGCGGTTTGAATATTCACATGTTCGATGGCTATAAGTAAGCCCCAAATAGCGGATACTCCCCAACCGATATAACCCATTAATCGGGTGAATAGATTATTAACTAGCATCGCCGGTATCGCCGCAAACATTACCCCAAACACGGCAGTTCGTTGGTAAATACACATGATGCAAGGGCGTAAATCTGTAACATGTTGGAAATACAACGCGGCAATTTCTAAGCACAGCGCAGAAACAAATAATAGTCCCCACGCCCGTTTATCAGTGGATAATGACGATAGTTTATTTAGCAAAGTTGTATTCTCATTTAGTAAGGTATAATTAAACTGCCGGGTACCATCCCAGAGTGATGATCAATAAAGTGCATGTCATACAACCACTGTGTTAAGTCGTATAATACGAGGTAAGTCGCAGCCAAGCCAACAAGTGTCAATACCACAGTGTAAGACAATGCCATATACACCATAGTGCCATAAGACAATCTGAGTAGTGGTGCTATAGCTGACGTTAGTAAGAACAAGAAAGCGGCTTGACCGTTAGGTGTGGCAACACTAGGAAGGTTAGTTCCGGTATTACTGGCAACCGCCAATAAATCAAATTGATCACGGGTGATGGCTCCACTATTAAGCGCTGGTGTCACTTCGGTGATATATACCAAACCAACAAACACGTTGTCACTGACCATGGATAACAAACCATTGGCTAAATAAAACATGACTAACTGCGTTTTACCTTCAAAGGTTAATACCCAGTTAATCACAGGACTAAACAGGCCTTGGTCGATGATTACCGCCACGATACCAAAAAACACACATAACAACGCAGTAAAGGGTAAAGCCTCTTCGAAGGCGTTGCCTTCAGAGTGCTCGTCAATTTCACCGCCCATAGAAGTATTCAAAATAATAATAGATAATCCAATTAATCCAACTGCGGCTAAATGCCCTGCTAAACCAACAACTAACCAAACGGCAATCAAACCTTGTACCGCTAATCTAACTTTATCTTGTGTGGTTAAGTTAGCTTCGACGTCTTTGTCGTAATCAGTCAATATTTGCCTAACTATCGGCGGTAATTCTGCGCCGTAACTGAACAATTTAAATTTCTCAACAATAAAAGTCGTGGCTAATCCTGCAAAAAATACCAGAATTGTGATAGGAGACATACGAATGATAAACTCTATAAAGTCCCAGCCCGCTTTATCTGCAATGATAAGGTTTTGTGGCTCGCCGACCATCGTCATTACGCCACCCAATGCGGTACCTACACCAGCATACATCATCAGGTTACGTAAAAAAGCCCTAAAATCTTCTAAATCAATACGATTAGACACGCCATCATCGTGGGAGTGATCGTGAATAGAATTAAAGTCTTTGCCTGATGCCACTTTGTGGTAAATAGAATAAAACCCTAAGCCTATTGTTATAATAACCGCCACTACTGTTAATGCATCCAAGAATGCTGACAAAAATGCACAAGCTGCAGCAAATGCTAAAGATAGTGCAATCTTGTTTTTAAGTTTATCAGTAATTTAGTGAACAGATAAAGTAATAACCCCTTCATAAAGTAGATACCGGCCACCATAAATATTAAGAGTAGGATGACCTCAATATTCAACACCATTTCATGTTTCATATGTTCTGGTGTTGTCATACCAATAAATATCGCTTGCATCAGCAAGAGACCGCCCGGGTGTAACGGATAACATTGTAATGCCATCGCTAAAGTGAAAATAAAATTTTAGTACTAACGCCCAGCCAGCTATATAAGGATTAAATAGGAATAAAAGGGGGTTGATGATAAGAAAGGCGACAACAGACTGCTTATACCAACCTGGGGCCTTGCCCAAAAAGTTGGCTGCTACTGCTTGAGGCACCGACATTTGCATGAGCAAAGTTCCTTGCTGAATATTATAATTATTGAATTAACGATTTGAAGAGTGTACCCAATAATAATCTCAAAATCCCATAGTTAGCACACATTTAGGCAAAATTTGTCTGCTTTTCTGCAATACTTTGTTAACAATTCAAAGTTTCGTTGTTACCAGTAAAATTCATCTGGTACAATCAGTATATAAAAATTAAAAAACAATAATAACGAAGTGAGTGGTTGATGATATACAAGGCACAAAGTCCGGCAGGATTCGCTGAAGAATATATAGTAGAATCTATCTGGAGTGGTCGCTTTCCCCCCGGTACAATTCTCCCCGCAGAACGTGAATTATCTGAACTTATTGGTGTAACTCGAACGACTTTGCGTGAAGTTTTGCAACGCTTAGCGCGTGACGGCTGGTTGACTATCAAACATGGCAAGCCTACGAAGGTTAATAATTTCTGGGAAACCTCGGGATTAAATATATTAGAAACCTTAGCTCGACTCGACGAAGATGGTATTCCTGAGCTTGTTGACCACTTGTTGGCCGCGAGAACTAATCTAAGCGCGGTGTTTATTCGCGGTGCTATCCGTCATCAACAGGATAAAGCTATTGAAATATTACAGGGTTATAGTGATGTCCCTGATGATGGTAAGACCTTTGCTCAATGCGATTATCAACTAAATCACGACTTGGCTTTTGCTTCTGGTAACCCCGTGTATGTATTAATGATGAATGGTTTTAGAGGATTGTACTCACGCATTGGCGGTTATTATTTTTCGAACCAAAAATCTAGGGATTTAACCCGCAGTTATTATAAGCAATTACTCGAACTTGCTGTGAAAGGCGATTACGAAAATGTTCCTTTGGTGATCAGAGCCTATGGCATCGAAAGTGGCAAAATCTGGCAAGAATTACGCGCAGATATGCCAAAAGGATTGGTAGATTAGTCTATTATAAAATTATAATTCGACTGGTTATTATATCAGTCGCATTTATTCATTACAAAATCACATATATATCAACGACATGTGATTATTTTCAAAAAAATCAAAATATTTGCTTAATTAGTATGCAGTTTCTAATTTGTTTCTTTAACATATTCCTTAATTTAGACAACCCAATTATTTAAACGAGGAAATACCCATGACTAAATTAGATTCTATCAAAGGTAAAGTGAACGAAGCAGAAGAATTTGCACGTAAAATATGGCTCGCAGGATTGGGTGCATATGGTAAAAGTTTTGATGAAGCACAAGGCCGTTACGAACAAATCAGTGTAGAAGCGACCAAAATGTTCGATGAACTAGTCGTTAAAGGTTCTAAAATCGAAACTGAAGCTAAAGACAAGTTTAAAGTAAAAGACAAAGTTGAAACTCGTGTTGCAGAAGTTCGTAAAAAACTAGGTCTAGACAACACATCTGATGATCAGAAAGTTGAAGAGTTATCAGCAAAGATTGATGCACTGACTGACGCTGTTGCAAAACTAGCTGCAAAATAATTGTTTTGGTACCCAACGCAATCATAGAACCATAAGTTCTTGTTTAGAGTTGGGTATTTAATTTTTATCTTGTATTGGCGTAAGCTAAGGTATTAGGAGAATCAATTTGAATACGGCTAAAAAAACTATAGATTTAGTATATAAAACTTGGTTAGCTGGAGTCGGTACTTATGACAGTGGACGTGAAAAAGCGGCCAATAAATTTGACCAACTATTTGTTGATGGATCCGCATTTGTAAATGACCTACTAGTGAAAGGTGAGTTAATAGAAACGCAATTACAAGCAAAAATAGAGGTCAAAAATATGTTAAAAGACAAAATTTCAGCACTAAGAGCTAAGCTTGGTTTTGGTAACGAAAGTCGTGATCGGCAAGTTGATATGTTATCGCAACGTGTTGATACTCTTATTGAAGTCGTTGCTAAATTAGCCCAACAAACAGCAGCTGAGAAAAAAACAACGGAAACGTCTAGCGCAAAAAAAACACCCGCTAAGACTGCTACCAAACCAGCGTCCAAGACCTCTTCTACAAAAACGCTTGCGAAATCAACAGTAGCTATACCAGCCGCGGTTAAACCTGCAGCAGCTAAACCAGCAGTAGCTAAACCAGCAACAGCTAAACCAGC